>Ga0214542_1004768_pt1 | contig 26530 bp, 12 predicted proteins | sample CNSS1metaG_FD_160096 | JGI IMG/M metagenome (GOLD analysis project Ga0214542, IMG submission 160096) | Root nodule microbial communities from cowpea collected in UCLA plant growth center, Los Angeles, California, USA - CNSS1 | ecosystem: Host-associated > Plants > Roots > Nodule | place: USA...
GTTAATTTGGTATTTTTTTTTTTTTGATTTAGTTTTTTTTTTTTTTTTGTTATTAAGCTTCCCAAGTTATTATATTTCTGAATACTGAACCCTTTATTAAACCGACAAACATAGATCAAATGGCTAATATATGTTCCAAAAGGCTGAACTCTTCATACATATGCAATATAATAATTTAAAATGATAGAAGAATCTCTGACAAATTAACTTATACAGGAATTACTTTTAACTTTCAAAAAATTTTATTTAATTTTTTCCTTTCAAAAGTATTTATAGAAGTTTTATTTTGGTATAAAAAATAATCTAAAATAGGCTTTGTGATAATGCAATGCAATAATTAAATATGTATTTAAGTACTTCTAAATATGTTTTCAACATTGGTTTTGATATAATTATTATTATTATTATTATTATTATTACTGACAAAGACATTGTCGTACGTGTATTCTCGTAATTTTTAATTTTTATTAAAATTTGATTTAAAATCAATAATATTTATTTTTAAAATATATGTAATAAATTTTAAAATAATTATTAAATAAAATAATTGTTAAAAAAGAATTTTTTAAAATAATGATAGATTTAAAAAAAGTAAAAATATACTAATTATAAAATAATTAATTTTTAAAATAATAATTAAAAATAAAATTGAAAAAAAAAATTGACAATTTTTTTTTATATATTATTATAGATTATTATTATTATTATTAACCTCCTTGAACTTTACCTCTTAGCATGTATATATTCTAAATTTTAGTTAATTTTAAACTACGTCATATTTACACATAAACATCAAAATATCACGTGCAAGAACTTTACATATTTCATGAAGCTATGTACGAAATAGATTATTTGATTCAATTGAAACTACTTATTAAGAAAAGTTTAATTCAATTATTATATTTATATGAACACGGGTTGTAGGGTGTAGTAGGGTGAGATGAGTATTTCAGTACTCTATTTATGATCATTCTCATATTAAATGTTATGAGTAAATTTTAGTTTGCAAACTTATATCTATAGAACTAATATTTACTTAGGGCTGTGAATTTCTTTTTAAATGACAGTGAAATTATTGTATTTAAATTTAATATAAACTTTTACAAGCATTTTACATCAATCATTTTATCTTTTAATTTTTTTCTTTAGAAACACAAAAAAAAAAAAAAACTTATCTAATAACTAAAATTACTCCTTAAAATGGTTCTCTTGCATCTTCTTAAACTTTAAACCTTAACTGCTAAGAGAAGAGCAAAGTTAGAACATATATATATATATATATATATATATATATATATATATATGTGTGTGTGTGTGTGTGAGTCCATTGAGACAATTAGGTTTGGACAGTTTGGTTTCACTGACGGGTAAAAGGGTGATTCACGAGAAGGTGATGAAAGATACAAACTTTTTTATGATAGTAATTAAATTCTCACCTTTCGTGATTTCATTGATGGGAATCACAGAAAAGAAGGTGGTGGGTCGGAACCAAACAAAAATTCCTGCAAGTTTCATCTTCCAAGTTCGAACCTTTATATAATCCTAGCCAACACTTAGTGTTGTGATAATCATATCTAGAAAAATGGTGAAGCTGGTTGTGAAAGGTGGAAGCAGACCTCCATGGGTGGGTCTTGCAGCTGCAGTGTGGATTCAAATAGCAGTTGGAAATCCATTCAACTTTCCTCTCTATTCTTTTGCCCTCAAATCTGTTTTGTCTCTGAACCAGCAACAGATTACTATTCTGGGAGTGGCCAATGATGTTGGTGAAAGCATGGCTCTGCTTCCAGGCATTGCCTCCAACAACTTCCCTCCTTGGACTCTCCTTCTCCTTGGTTCTCTACTTTGTTTTTTTGGTTATGGCCTTATCTTCCTTACTGTTACACAAACTGTTTCTCAACTCCCCTATATCCTGGTAGCTCCTCATTCCATTCCACACACAGATATTGTTATTTCTTTTTTTTAAATTTGTCCAAATATTACAAAACTTGACAAGTCAAAAATATGTTAGTGAAGTGAACTCATGAAGTATTCAGAAGTTGTGAGATTCGACATGACTTTTTTGACTTCTTAGTAAATTTATGAAAGAAGTGAAATCATCTGTTTTAGTATTAATTTCTGAAACAGTGAAGTCCTTATAACATTTCAAGGTTAATATGTTGGACTTTTTAAAAAATCAGCATGAGTTTACATGATCAGTACTATGTTTTTTATTTGTCCATATTTGTAATATCTCAGCAAATTTGTCGTAGTAAGAAAACCTACATATTTGTCCATATTACTTTCTGATCTCTTTTTTTCTGTGACTTCTTACAATTTGGGTTTGGACTTGACTCGTACACTGATAACTTCCCCTCTCTTAAATACATTATTTTGATCATGTAACTAGCCATAGTATCTGTTAATTGTTAACACTTGTTCTGATACATTCTTGAAGATGGAGACTTCATTCTCAATAATTATATGATCAAAATGGTGTATATAAGCGAGGCAATAAGTTTGTTTCTCTTTGTGAGGGTTTTTAGGATTGAGTTAAGTCCAAATCCAGATTATAAGATGACTTGACAGATATGCCTTGCCCTATGTGTTGCCGCTAACAGCAGTGCATGGTTTGGAACAGCAGTGTTTGTCACCAACATGAGAAACTTTCCTCTCAGCAGAGGCACCATCTCTGGCATTCTCAATGGTTATGGAGGGATTAGTGCTGAAGTATACACCTTAATATATAGCTTGGTGCTCAAAGGGTCTGCTTCTAAATTGCTCTTGCTCCTAACAGTTGGACTTCCTGCTGTATGTTTAGTTATGATGTTCTTCATTCGGCCTTGCACTCCTTCTGGGGAAGACTCTTCAGTGCATGTGCATTTTGTTTTTGTCCAAGTTGCAAGTGTTTTACTCGCCTCCTATCTTGTTATCACCACAATTGTGAGTGACGTGGTTTCTATAAATGATGCTGTAACCTTCATCTTGGTTGCCATAATGGTTTTACTTCTGATAGCTCCCCTTGCAATTCCTATAAAAATGACACTATATCCTGCTAATTCCAAGTGCAACGTTTCACTGGTTGGTTCTTCAGATAATTTGGCTTCGGAGAGTGACATTTCAACGCAGACAAGTCCATTGCTCACACCATCTTCGTCAGCTGCAATTCTTGAAAGTTTTCGTGAAAGTGGTGATGTCTCGGATGTTGAGATGCTCATTGCAGAAGGACAGGGAGCAGTGGTTCAGAAAAGGAGACCTAAGAGGGGAGATGATTTCAAGTTCCGTGAAGCTTTCATCAAAGCAGACTTCTGGCTTTGCTGGTTTGCTTATTTTCTTGGGGCTGGCTCAGGAGTAACAGTTCTTAATAATTTGGCTCAAATTGGAGTTGCATTGGGTGTAGAAGATACAACCATATTACTGTCAGTCTTCAGCTTCTGCATATTTATTGGCCGCCTTGGAGCTGGTGTTGTTTCTGAATACTTTGTCAGGTAGTCTTCTTATTCATTTGGATTATTCTCGACGATCTCCTCCTTAAAAGTGAGTTTCTTTCGTATGGTATATTTTTCCTCAAGTGTATAATGATCTTGTGTAGTTTAAGCCAGTCACATGCTCTGATACTACTGATAGATCTATTTCTGAGTATTCATTAAGAAGAGATTATATAAATGTGATGAGTCCAATTCATACGAGAACTTGACATCACTTTTAATTCAAAAGTATTAGATTTATAGGTAACCTTATCAATTTTATGCAAATGATGGTTTTAGACTAACATTTGGATTATTTCCAACCGTCTCCATCGATTAGAAGTAGTTTTCTAGTTGTGTAAGGACTTGCCCCTCAATATTTTCTTCCTTATGAAATGAATCGTGAATTTGTTATCACGTTAGCAGAATATGAATTTTGTTGTGAAATTTTTGAACTTGTGACTGTCTTTTACTTGGTTCGGGGCTTTGAGATTATACTCATGAGGTTATTAACATGACAGGTTGATCGCACTACCTCGAACATTTTGGATGACATGTTCACAAATAATCATGATCGTAGCATTTTTATTTTATGCTTCTGCTCTGAACGGCACTCTATATGCTGCAACTGCTCTACTTGGTATCTGCTACGGGGTTCAATGTTCTATAATGGCTCCAACTGTGTCTGAGATTTTTGGTCTGAAACACTTTGGTGTTATTAGTAGCTTCATGATGCTAGGCAATCCAATTGGTGCCCTTATTTTCTCTGTTTTTCTTGCGGGAAACGTGTACGATACAGAAGCTGCAAAGCAAGGAAACTCCACCTGCTATGGTGCAGATTGCTTCAGGTTCACTTTTCTGGTTTTGGCTGGTGTCTGTGGACTTGGTTCCATCTTGAGTATGATTTTAACAATTAGAATGCGACCAGTATATAAAATGTTGTATGCTGGAGGTTCATTTCGTCTATCTCAGACTTCAAGCCACTGAAGATGTACACAAAATTATCTGGTAAAATAAGTATCCAAAGCATATTTATGACTTTGATGTGTTGTTCTTGAAAATTTATGAGCCCACCGTTTTTGTGATTGATATTGGAAAAAGATAACACAGAGAAATTACCAAAGAAATTAGATATAGAAGTCTTGAATTTGATCTCACCATTAGAGTAATACAGTGCCTAACTGCTTATGATTCAGAGTACAAATTATATACTTCTTGCTGTATAACAAACCTAGCTAAATATCTACCTCAATATTTCTCTGCTCATGGTGACTCAAACTGATGCATCTTTTCCCCTACCAAATCTAAAGGAAATGAACATATATAACAGTACAAGAAAAAGAAAGTAGCTGAACACTATAGAACAGACAAGGGTGCAAAACTTACCCTGATCTGAAAGAAGCAAAACACTAAAATCTCTCAGGTAAAGAACCTTCAATTCAACTCTCTAAAGAAAAGAGAAAACTTCAATTAGGCTTTAGATCCTGAAACATGGTATCCCACTTGATCTCTTCAACAGCAGCAGACCAGTACCCATCTCCATCATCATCATCACCATCACCGTCCATCTTATCCTTCTGGAAATGATACACCACAGGACTAGAAAAACCCTCAAGAACAGGATGAGCCGGAACCACAGTGGGGCTTCCATTTGTTAGAAAGAGTGGCTCTTGCTTGGCCACCACCAACTTTTTGCTCCTCTTCATCGTTGCAATCTTCCACCGTGTCCCTAAACCATTCCTAGACCTTGGTGGTGGCACCACCACAAGCGCTGATGATGATTCTTCTCTGTGCATCAGCGTCCTCACATAGTCAGCCAAGTTCTTCTTCGTCCTCTTGATTGCCACCACGAGCTTTGCCACCGCGCGTGGGCTCTTTCCCTTCTCTTTTCTGGCGTGCTTGAGGATCTCTAGCCTGTGCTTTGCTATGGAGATTCCCATGCTTTGGAGAAACTCGTGGTTGAAGTAAAACATGTCATCTTCTTCAAGCTCGTTGTGAGCGAAAGTGAGGCCATACTCGTACACCAGAGATGGCTCAAGCCCAGTTTTCGAAAGCCACGAGAACCAATCCATCTCTCTCTTTGCTTCTCAGTTCAAAGAACTCGTGGACCACGCTTCTGTATAATATGCATCCCTTCCATCCACCTTCGTTTTTATACATACAGTAGAAGCCAAAGATGGTAAACCCACCCGTTACCGGTTTGAGTTTTGAGTTGGAATGTGCTAATAGGAAAAAAAATTACTATTGTCATGTTAATAATCTTTACAAGTTAGTTATTTGGAGTTTAGAGTTTAAAGTTCATTTGTGGTATCAGATCATGAGTTTGAATTTTATATCTATTTGTTAGGTTTTCAGAGGAAGAGGTTGTATCGGAGAGAACAAATATCAATACAACTTAAGTTCAACCATATAAGACATTGATATCACTCTCAATTCAAAATATTAAGATAATGAGTTTATAGATTTTTATTCTTATATAATACTCTATTTTCTTATTTCTAATCGATGTGAGATTTAGATTCATTCGTGTGTTGGAAATTCTACATCAACTAAAAATAAAACAAATTTATATAATATAAGTAGACATAAATTTTATTTTACAAAATGATTTTAACAAATTTATAGTATAAGTTGATGCAATTTTTTTTTTTTATAAACTAATAGAAACTTTGGTGTTGAATGTTGAGACGGTAATAGTATGTGGGCATGTGGGGCATGTAAGCCATGTTCACTGTTTCCCCTTGAATAAGGCGAAAGCGTCATCACTCATCACACTTTGAATGGTGAGACCAAAGGGTTTTCATGTGGACAACCTATGCCGACAATCATGGCTTCGACGATGTCCACGACCAATTAACGACCCACAACTCGTTTTGGTGTACTCTGTTCGTAGCAAAGTTGGGAATAAGAGGTTTCAAACTATGCGTTTTGTAGATTTGAGTTGGATTAAAGACTATTGATCTCACTCAATCAACACCGGGTTCAAGGGGTGAAGAAGAGTTTTTGTTTTTTAGCACACCATTTTTTATTTATATTTTTTAAAAAGAAAGAACAGACAAATTGATCAAAAGTCTGAGGTGACTTTTCAACTATGAAAAAGAAAGTAATCATTTCTGTATTCATATGAACCTTGTCCCAAGTGCTACGCCCAAAATTAATACTCCATTTATTTTTATTTATAAGATCCTTTAAAAAAAATCATGTTTTTTCTACAAGATTCTTCGCACTTGAAAGATGCGTAAATTATTTTTAAAAAATAGTTTGAATTAATTGACGTACTTTTATTAAAAAAGTATTTAAAATAATATATATTAACTTTTTCTTCCTAGCCTAGTTTTTTTTTTCTTGAAACACTTAAAATATAAAGACAAAAAAACTCGGGAAAATACTTATCCATGTCCAAATTGACTTGTAAGTTGTATTGACTTTGATTTTACATCTACGCTTATCATAGTCATGTAGCTTCATTTCTTCTTATCGTGCCTGAACAATTATAATGAAAAATTATTTTTTATTTTTTTTCTTTTTTTCTTTCTTTCTCCCATGAACAGAAGCTCTTAATGACCTTTATTGTAATTAATCATAATGGTTATAGAATTTAAAATGGTTTTGTTTTATAAAAATATAACATTCGATGTAACCGACAGATTAGAGTTGAGGTCTCTTAAAAAAATTATTTATGGTTCTTTTACTATTGTTCAATCAAATAATATTTTAAAAGTTGATGGAATTTGTTTTGTTTTCCATATACATGATTCAGACACTATCCAATGGTTGTGTTGTCTTTTATTTTGCCTTTACGAAGAGAACATGCTTCTATTGATTATATTTTGGATCCATGCAATTTCAGGTTCACGAGCACAAATAAACGATTGCATCACTATTCCCATGTGAGTAATATTATATAATAATAATAATAATAATAATAATAAAATTAAATCCAAGTAAAAATGATGATACCCTCAATTACACTACTAATTTTTAGGTCTCTATTGGTATAAATTTAGCTCATTTTTAGTTAGACTTTTATTATTTTCTTATTTATTAAAAAAAATGAGTTTTTATGCTGTGCACTCTCCATCAATACAAAATTATCATAAACATAATATTTGAAATAATTATTATAAGAGTGAACAAGCTTATTATTATAGTAATATACAGTTAGATCGCAACATAAAAAATCATAATAAGTATTTATTTGTCATATAAAAATTCGTTGAATTTGGAGGTTGTGATGCAGACAACAGCGAAAACAGTGCAGGAATTAAATGCAAAGGTATAAATTAATGAAGTTTTAGATCTCACAGGGGATTAAACATAACTATATATCACTCAAATTTAATAATCAATCTAACTAATTTTAGGTGCAAACATAAATTTTATGAAAAGCCATAGAAATAACATTAAAAACTTGAGAAAGTTAGGAATTCAAGTGTGAATCTATGTTCTATATCAATTAAAAATAAAAAATTAAAATACTATATAAAAATAAAAATTTATAAATTTATTATTTTAAAATTTTAAATTAAAAATAATATTAATATCTTATATAATTGATCTAACATTTCATTCGGTAAATTTGACGCGTACCAAGAAGTAAAATCTCAACAAATTCAATATGTTATTATATTTTAGATTAAAATCGTAAGAACCTAACAGAAGTGAAATCTAGATCTACTACTTTGTCTTGTTTATTCTATCTAAATTTAGTTTTGTATGATGAAACCATGACCTTAGAGTGATGTATTGATGGGTGTAAAATGTGGACCATGTGAGTTATGCAGTGTCAGAACTGAGAACTCGTCTTTGAAAACATGGTTAAGAAGTGATGCTCACTGTCACAACATTAATGGTATGAAGATGCACAGCATGTTACATGTTACTGCACTTAAAAAGAGAAGACTCGATGTGCTATCGAAATTCGTACACCAACCAATCACAACTTCTGCTCAATATCTTTATCTTATTGCATTACATGTGTCATCGATATTTGAACATTAATCACAAGTTTTTTCTTTTCAAAATCTTACTTCTTTGTCCAATATAAAAACTTTAATCGGTAATAAACTACTTTTTAACGAGTGAAAATTATATATTATTGTTGAATACCCTTATGAAAGTTTAAGTTAAGACATTTTAAAGAAAAATGTATGTTTAAAAATAATAAGGGATGAAATTAAATGAAACATAAAAGACAAAGTATTTGTATAATTTGGTTGAATATTTACTATGTGTAGTAGATTCCACCTATTTACAATTAACCTTTTAACTTTTAAGGGAAAGGAAAATGGTAGTGCATATACATGATCTTACAAACGAAAATAAACTTATCCCATTTTAGACGGATTGAAAAAGAAAAATAATACTTTAATATTCTTTAAAAGAAAAATACATTAATATGAGAATCCTTTTCATTAATACTAGCGTAACATAGAATAGGCATGTGTGTATGCATTTTTTAAATATGTATGATATTATATTAGTAGGTGATAATATTATAATGTTATTAAGTTAACATTTATTTAAATAAAGTGAAATATATTAGAACAGATAAAAAAATAACCATTGATAAATAAAGAAAAAAAGAAGCAAAGACATATGATTTTATAAAAAATTTGTAAAAATAATGGTCAATTTTTAAAAAGATAATAAATTATTATATTTAAAGGGTAAAATCGGTATTTTGAAAAGTGGACACAAAAAAAGAAATCCTATAAATAATATATATATATATATATATATATATATATATATATATATATATATATATATATATATATATATATATATTTATATATATATATATATATTAAAATTTTAAATAGAAAATAATATATTTAATCAAAAATATTATTATTTTAGATTATAATATGGATATTATTTTATCTTTAAAGATATCAACGTATCATCACCACTCGTTTGAAAAATACGTGAATTATTCCACTTATTGTTTTCATCACTCTTCCAATCCGAACTCATAAGTTACTTACTTCTTGTGTCTCAGGAAAATAGATTAAAGTAATAAATCCCAATTTAGAAGTAAAATTTAATAATAACATTATGAAGTTTGTTAAATTAATTAATATTTTTTGTAGACTAGTTGATAAATGTAAAATAATAATAAAAAACACAATTATACAATTGAAATTTGGGCTTTTAAAAAATATAATTATTATAATTTTAAATAAATAAATTTTCATAACTTTTTATTCTTATTTTAACATTTGCGTAACAAGTATTAATCAAATCTTTTATTTTTAAAAAGTTTGATTTTTTTTATTTCTTATTTTAAGTTACGTTTCTCGTTGATTTTTCTTTTTTATTAAAAAGTTCCCAAACAAATAAGAAAAATAATGCAACCATTAATTAAAAAACAGTTACATTTACTTTAAACATATTATCAAATATATTTATGTGGGTGAAGTAATCATCTATCAAGTATTTTTATGAATTAGTTAAATAAGTTAATCAGCTTACTGACGTTATTAAATACACTCTTGGTCGATTAAAATGTTGATATCTTGTTTTTGGACTAAAGTGATATCAGTTTTACTATGAGACTGTACTTTATTCATCTGAAAATAAAGTCATCACTCGTGTTTATGTATAAAATTAACACAGTATAATATTTATAACCAGTTGCGAAACTTGAAAAAATATGTAGGGTGTAAATTAGATATTTTATATATAATTTTTTTAATTAAAAAAATTATTTTCTTTATTTAAATCATACAATTCAAATTTTTCAATTTTTAATTTTCTTAATTTTTTGAATTCACATAAATGGGTATTCTAATTTTTATTTCAATTCAAGAGTATTCAACTAATTTATTATATGCAGTTGAAAATACAAAATATCAACATTTTATAATGTTGGGTTATACTAATTTGAGAAAATATAATTAGGGTTCATGTCAATTTCTTACAAAAAATTCCTAAAATCATAGTTAGGGTTCATACTAATTTGGAAAAACTTAATTTTGGAGAAATATCATAATGAAAAAATCATAAATCTAATATAAATATATCATATTAAGATACTTATTGATGTGATTGTGTGAGTATGCATATTTGTCATCTTTGTTCTCTAATTTATTTTTCCTAATCTATCTTTCTTTTATTTCATACCTTTTTATGACTTTTTGTGGATAAATCTTATAACCAGATATAAAACCTTAATCTCTTTAATCCAGTTATTAATCCATCAAATTAATTTTTATTTTATTTTTTAAACAATAAAAATATATATAACTTAATAAAAATAATATAAATTATATATATATATATATAATTAAAAGCTTGGAGAGCCATGGCTTCCTTTTGGCCAACCAAGGTCCGCCATTGTTTATAACACAATAGATACTAAAATGGAATTTATTAGGCCGAAGCTACCTTTTATGGATCAGATAAGGATCAATCTGTGTTTGCTGAGATAGATGGTTCAGTCTCCAAGAAAACAAAAATGCTGCAGCAATATTTTCATGCCAAAAAAAGCAACGACAACTTCATTTGAGAGCAAATTTATGCTCAAATTCAGGCTTTTGTTTAACAAGTTATCTGCATTCTACTTTGAATGTGATACAGACATAATGTTACTCTTGTGCATGATTATTATGCAATGAGGAGTTGCAATGTGTGTCTCATTTATGGTGTGGTGTGTGCAAGGTTCTTTACTTGATTCCCAGAACCATTTTATAACAAGCCTACACGTGAAGCAACTAAAACAGAAATTGTCTAGCAGAAAATGAAAATAAAACGTGGAATGTGTCAGATAAGCAATTGCAGAATCTACTACAAAATGTTACAACATCAACCTTGTGTAAAATGAATGAAAAAAAAAGAAGAAAGAAGAAGATAATACTGCCATAAAGATCAGAACTGTATACATACTGCGGCAAACTGATCAGCCACAGTCCTCTCGTCCTGAACCAATTGGCCATCAGTCCTCAAAATTGGAGGACATTTCGAAGGTTTATGTGCATCTCATACCCTATATATATCATAGCCGGGGCAAAAATCCTTTTTCCCACATTACAAAAACAATCCTGCACCCCATCTTCTGCTGTCTGAATCACATTGCAGAAGAGCCAATGAACAAAATGCTGTCTACTTTAAATCACCACATGATTCCTGTAAAGAAGAAACCAAATTGTGTCGCTAAGAGTTACTCTCAAGGCTATAGACATTGCTAACAACTCCTACTATGCTAACAGTCACGGCTAACACCAACATCAGCCATGATAAAACCCATTCCCCGTTGCTTAGATCACCCAGATGTCTCAGTCTCAATGAAATAAGAGAAGGAAATATAAAACCCAATGAAACAGCAGTGGTTGCCCCAGTGAACTTAAAAGCTGTCCAGATGTTTGGAATCATAGTAGACCCAATATATATGAGGACCAACAGAACCGCAGTCAAACCCAAAGATCTCTTCTTGCTTTCTGAAAGAGGAGGTGATCCTTCAAACAATAATGCATCCACTGTTTGGCGCAGTGAGAAATGAATAACAGGGAAAACAAGTATCAAATGAAGAATGTAGCCAATCCGGACAACATAGTTCAAGACAGAGCTATACCGAATTCCAAGATCCTTATCAAAATTAGTCAGCACATCAGCCTCTGTGTCTTTCCCAAAGAGCAGGTAACCGGATATGGAAGTGGAAGCATAAACTATGATGCACAAAACTGTGGTGTACCTCCCAACCGTGTTCATCTTCTGAGGAGACCGTTGTTCAAGCTCATTATATATAGGCTGCACATTAAACTGGCAAACAAATGCATTGGTCATGATGGGTATCGCAACAAGAAAATCCAAAATTGCAGTTTTGGAGCTTAGATCAGGAGCCATTCTGGGAGAATCGATTTTTCCTTCCACGAGCTTGATGAAAGCAACTGTAAAAGCAACAACCACAAACAAAACAGCAAGAGCCACGGATGCAGCAGAGGTCAAGCTCAATGAATCAATCTTGTCAAGTGAACAAAGGGGAGCAAGGAAAACCACCATGACAACTAAAACCACGATCTTCCTTTGATCCCACGCCCCATTCCCCATTAACTGATCAAAAACCCCCATATGGTGAGAGGAACCAGACATAACATCCCCCATGATTATCAAATAAACCACCAAAACACCGGCATTGTTCACAATAATGCAGATTTCAGACAGAATCCTCACAGGCTTTCCCATTGCGTGCTGAACAACCTCCCCATAAGACGATGCATTACACAAAACAGAAAACCTCACCAACAATTCCACGCTAATTTCAGACAAAATCCCCATAAGAATTATCAAAATAATCCCCAAAACCAATCCTAGAACTTTCATAGTGGCAGGGAGAGCCATGATCCCTGCCCCAATAACTGTTGTTGTTAAATTGAAAACAGCCCCTGGTATCCCAGACCCTTTATTGGACCCCACCATAACAAGGGGGTAATTATCGATGTCCGGTTCCATGTATTCGTCGTCCTCGCTGTCTTCGATCTTGGATCCCAAATACACCTCGGTTTCGTCAAAAGAAGGAATGCGCAAGGATTTTGATGACTCGTTCTGACGCTGCAATTCTACATAGGAGCTAATGGGTAATGAAGAATATTCGTTTCTGTTAGACATGATTCGGCACTTGGGAGATGACAAGGAATAATAATGGCGTCGTTGGAAGAAGACTCTGCAGATCTGACGATAGAGAAAAAGAAAACCAAAAAAACTCACAGATCGAAGCCAAAGGATTTTTTGTTTTGGTTTTGCAGGATGATTGAAGCTAGATCTCTGGGTCAATGGATATTCCCTCCAATTCTCCGCCACCACCTTCTACCGAATAACATGCCAAAACTGAAGGTGCGGCTATTTTTTTGCTTCCAAAACAAAACCTCTTTTCTTTCCGCCACCACTTCTTCACTTTTCTTTTTACTTAATTCCTAAGTTTTTTTCTTCTTCTTTATTTATGCTCCACTACACTAATCTCTTTACTTCTACTGGCGTAACACAGGCCCTATCGCGCATGTGTGTATATATTTTTTAAATATACGTGATATTATATTAGTAGGTGATAATATGATAATGTTATTAAGTTAATATATATATATATATATATATATTAAAATTATATTTATTAAAAATAAAGTGAAATATATCAGAACAGATAAAAGAATAACCATTAATAAATAAAGAAGAAGCAAAGACATCTGATTTTATAAAATTTTTGTAAAAGTAACGGTCAATTTTAAAAAATTTAATAAATTGTTATATTTAAAGGGTAAAATCGGTATTTTAAAAAGTGGACACAAAAAGGGGAATCCCCTTTATATATTGTTATAGATAATTTTATTCTTTTATACGCGTAATATTACTAATTAAACTATTCCTTGAAATCGATAATCTAAACTAAACGTTTTTAGTTCATACTTTCTGATTAACTTAATTTTACGTTTATTCAAATATTCGTATAATATATAAATATTTTACAGAATTTTTCAAAACACTTGACAGATTCAGAACTTTGACCAATTCCAAATAGTATATTTAACTGACGACAAATTCAGATTTTTTCCCCAAATCCAAAGCTTTTGTATATGAAGTACAAGGCTCGTACATTATAAATTTATCTGAAACAAATATGTTTAGTGTTTTAAATCAACGTAAAGTTACGTGCTTTGGTATACCATTTATTTATTATGTATTAACTATTTCAAATATTGATTTAATGCAATTAATTTTATCTGTTTTTTTTAACTACCATTTTTATATCCATTGGTACATCTTTACGAATAATTTTTGGAGTGCTAAAATAATATATTATAAACTTAATTTTAGTGTTTAATTTTTATATAAAAATACCAACGAACCTTTCTTATAATACTATTTTTAATTTATACACAAATAAATAATATACGGATTCATACATTCGTTAATTTGTTCATATCTAGTTAGTATTAGTTCCTTTAAAATAAAAAATAACAACAACATTGATGTCACTTGTTTTATATTTGATAACGTTACTTAATTTTTCTCAATATAAAAATTCTATACTTGATTTAGTTAATTGAAATAAATAAAACTTTAATTGGTTAGTATATTCATAATATATATATATATATATAGCTTTTTTATTGTAATAACTTTTTAGCTTTTAGCTATTTAAAATCAAATCGTGACAAACACGTAAAAATAAAAAATGATACAGACCTGAGTGTAGTAAATAAAAATACAACCAGTTAAGGAGTAAGAAAACTGAAATGAAGAATGGGCTAGGCGTGAAAGAATGGCCCAAGAGCCCAAAAGCCCAAAAGGGAGGGAACAGAATAACAATGATCCCCAAAAGCATGTGTGGCGGTAATTATCATTGGTAAGTGGTGTTGGAGATGGATCGAGAATGGGGATCGAAGCCCGGGAGCGGAGGCGCCGCGTCGGCGCAGAACGAAGCCATCGACCGGCGAGAGCGTCTCCGGCGACTGGCTCTGGAGACGATAGACCTAGCGAAGGACCCGTATTTCATGCGGAACCACCTCGGTAGCTACGAGTGCAAACTGTGTCTCACTCTCCACAACAACGAGGGCAACTACCTGGCCCACACTCAGGGCAAGCGCCACCAGACCAACTTGGCCAAACGTGCTGCTCGCGAGGCCAAGGACGCACCCGCCCAGCCCCAACCCCACAAGCGCAAAGTCACCCTTCGCAAAACAGGTGCCTCTTCTCTCTTTTTCCCTCTTTTACCCCTTTTCGTCGTTCGCTAAATTCAACAAACATTTCGTGTGCCTTTTTTGCAGTTAAGATTGGACGCCCTGGGTACCGTGTGACCAAGCAGTATGATCCTGAGACCAAGCAAAGATCTCTCCTGTTCCAGGTTCTTTTTTTTTATATTTATGCATAATTCGCTCTGTTTTTTTTTTTTTTGAACATTGTCTGATAAATTAACAATATTGTGTGTGTTTTTAATTATTTGATGACGCAGATTGAATATCCCGAGATCGAAGACCTTGCCAAGCCGAGACACCGGTTTATGTCCTCCTACGAACAGGTCAATTCTGGTGATTTTGTTCAATGCTTTCTCTCAAATTGTTGTCAATAATTTAATATTTCCGTTTTTTCTCTTGCAGAGGGTGCAACCCTTTGATAAAAGATATCAGTACCTTCTGTTTGCAGCTGAACCGTATGAAATAATTGCATTCAAGGTACTTTCGTATTTTTGTTGTATATTTGATTTTGGCTGTGTGTTTTTTTCTTTTGTTGTTGTAGAAAATTGCTTTGTGCTCATTAAGCTACATTTTCAGGTGCCCAGCACGGAGATCGATAAGTCCACTCCAAAGTTTTTCTCGCACTGGGATCCGGACTCAAAGATGTTCACGGTTAGTTCATGTGCTACTCTTGTCTGTCTGTGATGGTAATCTTGATCTAAGCAATGCCTTGTGTATGTTGTGATCCAGGCAAAAATCAAAGAAAAAACTTATTTTAAAAATTTAACTAAAGATGAACTTAAGGTAGCTTTTAATTTTACAAGAAAGGGACAGTAAAACTCCATGCAAGATGTGTAGTTGTAGACTTGTACAGGCCGTGAGAAGAGTGTACTTTTAATTTTACGTTTGGATTGGCTTGCAGCTTGTTTGATAAAAGTTTGCTCTGAAGAAATAAAAAAAAAAAAAGTTTTCAGCTGCTCTTTTTAAAAACTTTTTGATTAAAACCTGTTTTTAATGTTAAATTAATCAGCGTAAACCTTTACTTTGCCCCTAGACATCCAAACACAAGGCTGATTCAAGAGAATCATTTTATTTTAATTCTTTGCCCTTGTAAACTATCAATACAATTATTCAAGCATTCAGCAGCGGTAGAACTAGGTTGGGAATTTCCTTTGTTCTTTCTTGATTTCGTTTCTTGATGTTTTTTCTTTACGCTGTGTGCTTTATTGATTTTAAATTTTCCCCATCTGCCACTGATGACCTCAATTGATACTTGTCTGTAGTTGCAATTGTATTTTAAAACCAAGCCACCGGAGGCAAACAAACCGCAGCCTCCATCTGCAGCCAATGGCACAGCAACATCGGGTGTTCCACCAAGGCCTTTGCCTCCGCCACCTCAAGCTCCACTACCCCCACCTCCACCTCCCCCACAAGGGCTACCTCCTGGTGCACCTATGGCAAATCCTCCTAGAGCTCCTCCACCTCCAATGCCGGGAACCATGCCACCTCCTCCTCCTATGGCAGCAGCTAACGGTCCTAGAGCTGCACCTTCTAGTGGAATGCCATCTGTCCCACCCCCACCCCCTATTGGAAGTGGGACATCGGGTTTCAACATGGGTACTAGACCTCCATCAATGCCTCCTCCACAAGGTTTTCCTGCCCAACCAATGCAAAATCAGGGTGTCCGTCTTCCTCCGCCACCCCCTAACATGGGACAGTAGGTCCTTGAGCTTTAGGTTAGATCAGCGAGCATCATTTGATTGAAGTGTTAAACAACTGTGAATGGCCCGTCCGTTAAGGACTTGAAACGTGGGCATGCTGAGGCTGTGTTTCGTAAGCAATACACCAAATTACCTGTACACTCTTCATTGTGTCATTTTCATATTACAAATTAAGATGTTGATGTATCAAGATTTTGGTATTTAGTATTGATGGCTTTCGAGTATTGACCTTGTCCACAGGATTAGGTTTCAATCGCTTGATATGGTTGAAAATTTTTTGTTTGTTGCAGGTAATTTAGGATTAAAGGCTTGATCGTGTCTTTTTTTATGTAGTGTTTTATTGTTTTTGCGTTTTGGTGATGTGCTCATTTTGGGATGCATGTTTTTTCTTGTAGCTGGAGAGGGGACATTGGTGAGGGTGTTTAGTTTTTACTGAATAGGTTTCATTCCTGGAAGTATGAACTTAGAACTTAAACTTGTTATTAATTTGCTTATAAATTAAAAGCTTGTGTCTATACTATTGGGAGAACTATTTGTTTTAACAACTTATATTAGAATACGAAATAAAATAATGTGATTTTTTGTAATTATTTATAAAAGCAATAGATGAAAGTGAAAAGCAATTTTTAAAACCAATCATGAACTTATAGGTTATCTTCTCTTTAGCTGGAGATCGCCAAGTTATTTCATAAGTGCATGAGTACGTGAACATACAAATTTTGAAATATAAGCTGTGTTGACGTAGACGGTTTTAATTAACAATTGAAAACACGTATTTTTTCTTAATTTAACATTGATCTCTCAAAATACGGAATGTAAATTTATTCGAAATAAAGCTGGAGAGAAAACACGGCAAAATCACACATCATGCTTCAAAAGTCATGCTTCTGTGATACCATTTTGAGATTATAGTGAGGAGAGAAATATTATTAATGTGATGATGATTTTTGAGTTTTAAATCAGAAAATTTAAATGTTCAAAATTGTGGATTTATTATTAATGTGATGATGATTGTTGAGGTTTAAATCAGAAAATTTAAGTGTTAAAAGTTGTGGATTACTATCCATTTAGCATATTAAGCAAACAAATGTGTTAGGATAGGATAAAATCAAACAAGTGAGATTATTGAAAATAAATTTTTATACCATTTTTATTATCTCAGCCTATGTTGTCTTGAACCTCTCGAGAAATTATAAACGCAAAATATTGTTAAAAACTTTGGGGAGTTCATGTGAGAATTGTGTAACAATTTTCACCTTTTGTAAAAGCTGACGCGGAAATGAATGAGGTTGTTTTTGTATGCGCGAATGGAATGGTGCTAATTGTACCTTATCCGCAAGTGTGAAGGATGTGAAACTTGTGTCACATGCTCATGGATTTTGAGTTTCAGTTTTGGTATTAATCTATGGTCATGTTGCACTCGATTATGTCCAATTACCAGATATCTTCCTCATCTTCACCCATTTTGCCTTTCGTTGTGCAAATACGTTAATGTTGTATTTGGATGAATTTTTTTAAAATTTTTTTTACTAAAATGACTTACTTCGATAAAAAAAATTAAAAAGAATTTAAATTTGAAGAATTTTAAGAAGGTACGTCAGGTAACTTAAATAATGGAATTTAAAATTTACTAAAAAAATACGAGAAATTGAAATTTTACAAGTTAGAATTTCTTATCGGTAAGGATGAAAAATGTTTACAAGTCTAAAAAGTTGATCCATATTAACCTTCAACTCGGAGCGAATAATTTCAGTGTTTAGCGTGAGTCGACTCAACTGTGAGTTTGGATTGACTTGACATGATCTTTGGTCAAAGCTAAAAGATTGATCAACTAGGCATGTGCCAATGGTCGAGCATAATGGGCCCAAGCCAAAAGTCGACCCAAGTCATTCAGACTGAAGGTTGAGTCACATTGGCTTGTGTTGATTTGTCATAACATGAAGATCGAGTCATTTCAGTATAAATCAAAGGTCAAACCGATTAGGCATAAACTAAAGGTCAAGCCTACTAGGTATAAACTAAAGTCAAGTCGAGTTGTTCCAGACCAAAAGTCAAACCTAGCTGGTTCGGTTGAATATCGAGCCGATTCAGTCCAGACTAAAATTAAAACAAATTGTCTTGAATTAGAGTTCAAGCAAAGTCAACTCTTATTAAGGGTGGAGTTGACTTTAGCTTAAAATAGAAATTAAATTGTATTATCCAAGAAAAAAAGTGAAATTTAAGATATTTTAACATCCTAATAAATTATTTAAAAAATAAACAAAATTCAATTATAAATAACTTAAATATTGTGTATTTAATTTCTTGAAATTGTTTACTCATCCCAACCCATGGTAAAACAATAATAAGTGTTGAACCTAATTTAAGTAAATTCACTTATATTCTTTTCTATTTGTTTTTATTATACAGCCAAATAATTATAGTCAATTTCCAATTGATAGGGACCATCATGTTGGCAATACATGGTATTATTTTCAACACGCAAATGCTAATATTAAAGTATTTCAAAGGACCACTCAAGTCAATATCTCATTCATTCCATTACAAACCATGTTGAATCCTCTTCAAATCTATAAATCTCGCCATATAAATCATGCTCTAGTTATTAAATAAATCATTTTCATACAACACATAAGTAAGTCTTATAATTATCTTAATAAATCATTTTAAGAATTTTCTTTTTTCCCAATTAAATCACTCTTTATCTTCACTAGTATTACTAGGTTAAACTTTTACGTAAAATTAAAATTATACAGACTGTTCTCGAATTTTAAAAAATAATAAATATAGGCTATTTAATTTAAATGTGTTAAAATTTGTTAAAATGTTAAACACGGATGATATTTTAGATGTTTATATTATTTTAACAAGTTTTAACTCAAATATTAATTTGAAATCTTGTTTAATAAATCTAAAAAAATTAAGATCTTTAATTTAAAATAATTATATTGATTATTTTTTAACGTTTGTAGACAAAAATTATCAAAATTTAACACAATAAATTTTAAATTCGTGTCCAAATTTAAGAATTAAAATATATTTAATATTTTTTATTATGTTTATTATTATGAATAATTAAATAGTATTGTGGTCAAGTGATAACGGTCACTAATCATTAATGACATTAAATTTTAAACATCATTAGAAATATTTGCATCAACTTAAATTACTTTTAAGTATTTCTTTATATACAACCCACTGGTGAGTTCGATAGCATTATTTTTAGATGAATTTTTTCTTTCCCAAATATGCAAAATATATTTAAAGATTGGGTAGAAAGCTTTTGCAAAAGGAGAAACCTAGTGAAAGGATGGAGTAGTGTGGGTTGTGATAAAAAAAGCAAATTATATATTTTCCTCATTAGTCAAAATCATTTATCGTGACTTCATTCTACAATGAGTTTTATAGGTATATGGAAAATGATTGATAGATATAATATAATAAGATCTATTAAGATCTATCTGTTGCTCTTTTTAATCACCATTTTTTCTCAACTTGAAGATGGTGACAATAACATCGGACGACTCTTTTTCATGATAACAAAATAAATATTTCATCCATTATATTTTTTAAATTTGACATACATTGGAAATAAAGGTTTAAAACTTAATATTCATTACAATATTTTTGACAAATAATAAAAATATAAATTACAGCTTTGATTCTTTATTTCAAATTGTATTTTATCCCTTGTCTTTTAAATTTGCGTGAATTTGATTTTAAAACAAATATAATTTTTAATTTTAAGATGGAATATTTAACCCATAAAATTTGTCCTATTATATTTAAGTAATATTTAAGCAAAAGTTGGACACGTGGAGGCAGCAGAATGGTTGTAGAGTGGAGTATGATATGGTTGACTGGTCAACACCGCTCTCTCCAATCCCATTCAAGATAAATGGTTTTGTGTATGTATCTTATAGAAAGATAAAGTAATAAATAAAATAAAATATTAATAGAAAATGGTTTGGAATGGCCATTAGGAATCGAACATGTTTCATAATTGTCGGTGCGTACTGCAGAGGACGTCAAAGGATGTTTCATATAAAAAAAATAACTATCAGGATTACATTAAAAGTAAAAAGAAAAATTATCAAGTTAAAAGAACAACATAACACGTATGTTATCTAGATAATAAATTTAAAAAAAATCAAAATATTCGATTAATTTGTTTAATTAAAAATATATAATTTACAATTTAAAGCTAGGAGGAATATGAAATTTTCTATATTCTCTTATTTCTCACGTTATCTTTATACTATTTATACTATTTTTTTTAAACATTTCTGTCTTTATATTTATAATTCTGTTACAAATTTTAGATTTTTTTAATCAAATAAGAAAGTTATTCGGTTAGGTAAACGCGTGAGTTATTACGAACTACGCGTTTCATAAAAAAAAAAAAATTAGCATTATCAATGGATGATATAATGACAAGATTGATAATTCGATAACTTATCACATATATCAACAAAATTGACAAAGGAGTCAAATAATTTTTATAAATTATATTCTCAATTTAGGTGAGAATTAAAATAAAATTAACAGTAAGGATTAGAGCTTAATTATTTGGTTATATTTTTTAGTGACGTGAGACGTCAACATTCTATGACCAAATTATCTAGTGGGTGTTTTTTGTTTCACCAATTTCATTACAAGAAAAAAAGGAGATAGTAGAAACACGCGCTGAAAGTGCGAAGGGTATTTATTTAGGGCACTGAAGAGAAGAGAGAAGAGGTTTCTTTCTTGTTGTTCTTTCCTTCTTTCAGCGCTTGAGACAGGGAGAGTATGTGTGGGGCCCACCTCAGCCATATTGCACGATTCCTTTAATTTGTACCTTCTCGGTGTCATTCCTCAACGGGCTCTCTTCTTTCTTTTTACTTCTCAAATATTCATTTTTACGTCACTAAAAAGAAATATATATATATATATAAACAGTAATGATTTTTGAGAAAAAAAAAGTGATGTTATTATGAATAAGACTACTTAAAAAATTGTTATATTTTAATCATAACTTAATTTCGTAAATTAATATTATAAAGTGCTATTTGCACGTAGCAGAACAATAGTGTCTATTCAAAAAATATATATATATATTTCTAAAATTTCACGGTGAATATTCACAAATATTTAAAATAAAATTATAAATTTTTAAAATAAAATCTAATTAAAAATATAAAAAGTATAAAATATAATATACATTAAAATAAATATATATTTTATTTTATTTTTATTCAAATATAACCTAATAAAATATATTTTTAATTTTTTGTAAATAATTGACACTTGTGGATATATGTACCTAACCCATTTAATGGGTATTAAAACATTGATTATTTACTAGCTGTAAATACTAACTATCCATTGTCAATTTTATTCGTAGGTGGAGGTATTTTTGTCATCAGTATTTACACACTTATAAATTATAAATTATAAATTAAATTTATTTTTAGTCGATGTAAGACTTTCAACACCATTTCACATGTCAAGAGATATACATATCGAGCATGAGACAAAACATTAATGGATAGTCTGATCAAAATTTGATAGTAACTAAAACAAACACTCAACAAAAGATAAATTTACATCCATGTTAAAAAGTGAATTTTAAACCTGATTCGATCTTATAAAACTAACTTGTAAAATAATGTTTACATTCACCAATATACTATAAATTAGTCTTGACTTTAGTTGTTGTGGAATTTTCACATGTTAGGACACCAAAAATATTTGAATACTAATTGTTTTTTTTTATTACTATAAGAGTATTTTTAGGAGAGACATTGGAAAAATTTAGTACTAATGAGTTATAAACAAGTTTATATAAAACATTAAAACATCACCTTTTAACCTAAAACATCATATCAATTAGTTTATAAGTATTTTACTTTATATTGTACACATTACTTATTTTTATCTAATGTCAAACTTCTCATCTTGAATTCCTAACATAAACAACTCTAACATAACTACAGTTAAATATTCATTTCATGTATTTTTAATTTCACTCAATTGTTTAAATTATTTTCAGTTCAACTCCAAAACATTTCTGAAATTTTTGACAAAGATGTTATAAGAGTATGTTGATTGGTTTATTGTTTAATAATGAATGTAAGTGGTGTGTGTGTTTTTGAGTTAAAAGTATAGTGTGTGCTGGTGAGAAATGTTGACCTTAGTTAGTGGTTTGTGGAGTCTACCTCACTTCCACACTCTTCTCTTGTAATCTCTCTTGGAATCTTTGCCTTTTCTTTTCCACCATATTCTCTTTCATTTTTATTATTTAAAAAATCGAAAATAGTTTTGCTATGGCAATAAATACGTAACGTATAAAAGCACTTATTATGTGTTGCTTTATTTGGTAGGGAGGCAATTCAAAATGTGTAGCATGGCTTCTGTCATTATTATTTTCGGCATTCTTCTTGTGGACTATTTAAGAGGGACCATCCCATAGATTTTTCTCAACCAACACTTTTTTATACGTCTTTTCCAAACATTTATCCACATATAATAATATTAATAAAATCTTATTCAATTTACACGGGTTTATTTCAATTTCGATTCAAAAGTTTCAAATACTAAATTAATTAAATATACTTTTATCTTTAATTTTCGGTAAAACAAAAATTCGTTTTTCTTCGAAATTTAAAATTAATTTAAATTTTTATTTTTAAAAATACGTGAATTTAATTTTTTTAATCAAAACGTTTTTTAATATTTTTTAGGGTTAAATATGTCTTTTTCCTTAACTTGTAGTGAATTTTGGAATTAGTCTATTTCAAAATTTTGGACTAATTTACTCATTCATCTTTCGAAATACATGAATTTAGTAATTTTAACCAAAATTTGTTAAGTTTATTTGACATTTCAAGCGTGTTTCATAATAGAATTTGACTTAACATTAAAGTAAAAATGTGTCAAACAATATAAACAACTCAAATACAATCCTGAAATGCGTACGAAACATCAAATAAATCTAACAAATTTTGATTAAAAATACCAAATCCATGTATTTCGAAAGATGAAGAACTAAATTAGTCCAAAATTTCAAAATGGACTAATTCTAAAATTGAATGAAAGTCAGGAGACAAAAAACATATTTAATTCTATTTTTTAATTAACGTTAAAAGCAAAAATATGTTAAATAACATAAACAATCTAAATATTATCATGAAACACATTTAAAATATTAAATAAATTTGACTAAATTTAATTTTTTGAAAAATTAAATTTACATAAATATGTGAGACTAAATTACCCGACATTTCAAAAATAAAATAATTCAAATTTAGTACGTGACTTTGACCATAGTTAGATTCATAACATTTTTCATGCCATGTCTTTCTTTCTCACGTTTTCAAATAAAGAAAAAGGTTAATCTTTTTTTTCTCAGTATCAAGTATACGTGCATATTCATGAACATGGGAATATGTGAATGTGGCAGCTAATGAGAATAAAATGTTATGATTGGTTAGGATAAACTTATTGCATTATCATGTAGCATATGAACGCATGCCACTTGTTTGCTAGTATGCTTTTGTGTTTTCGCCACTTCAATAGATTCCCATCAATCATATTAATTCTCCTAATTCAGGTTATTATTATAAAATTTCAATAGGTTTTGATATTGTATGAATATAATGTTTTAAAAGTTGGACAGTTGAAAAGAACTCACAACTAAATATAATTTTATAATTTTAATATTATCATTATAAAAAAAAAAAAACTGGTAGAAAATATATAATTATTGATTTAATTATTTAGATAATATTTAATGTTACGTGTCAATATGTAATTTTTTTAATTTTTTTAAAAAACAGCTCGATTTGTTGACATTGCCAGCTAGATTTGAGCTTTGACCAGGAACTTGGCCTATTGAAAACACGATAAGTTAAATATATACGCAATTGCTGAATTGATAAAGTATATGATTTTCCATTGAATTTCAAACTCGTAATTTAGTCTTGGTAATTAATATATAATATTAATATTTTGTTCATAAATAAGTAATTTGAAAGCACAATATATATATATATATATATATATATATATATATATATATTTATATATATATTTGTTGCTGTTAAAAACACATTCCGTTGTTTCTAGATTCATTTGTTTGTTTCCCTTAATTCCCGTGTACTAAAAACAACGTATTAATTACTATTCATAAACACAATCGCAACATTAATTGTCGAGTCAAAGATAGTAGTTAATTTCTCAATATTAGACCACAAACTTAAATCGTACTAATAATCATTAAATGTCAAAAAATCAATTAGTGTATTATAATTAAGAAAAATAGTTAAATTTTATTGGCAGTTCTGTATTAAATGCGTTCGGTATTTTAAAAAATAATTATTAATATGAGTCAAATGTATTTTTTTCCTTTTAAAAATAGTATTATTGTTAAGTATTTGTCTGAGCGAGTCTAATAATTTTACATTACTACATCAAAATTATAGATGATTTAAATATATTTTTAAAAAATAAAATGTCTTTTAAAATTAAAATGGCAATGGAATTCTAAATCTTAAAATGATTAATACTTTAAATATGATAATTAATTCTAATGATTTTATGTCAATATAAATATCAATAACCTTGAGATAAAAATAAAAAATTCAAATACGAATTCTCATAATTATTTAAAAATGTGTGTTCTCTTCATTTTTATATTTATAGTTTGATCATGTTATTTGATATTTTCTATTTATAGCTAGTACTTAGTTTTAATTTTTATTAAAAAAACAGAAAGGTAACTATAAAATGAAGAGTAATGGTATAATTACTTATCTAGTTCCTATTTTTTTTTGTTTGATTTAATTTGGTTCCCTGTTATTAGTTGGTTCAATTTAGCTTCTTGATTATTTAAAAATGTTCAATATAGTATTTTATGTTAAATTAGAATTAACACCTTGTTTGTATAGGACACACGTAAGTCCTAAAATTTTTATTTTTATTTGTATTTATTTTTTTAATTTTTTTTTCCTAAAAATTATAAACTGTCACGTGTCAGGTTATTGTCGTGCCACATGACCATTTACAATCTTAACATGTTACGGTGGTAATTTGTGTTCAATTTAGTCTTCTATCTAAATTTATGGTTAAATTTAGTATTCCTATTTTTTTAAATGATTCGATAACGTCTTTGTCAATTTGAGATCAAATTATTAAATAAACTTAATTACAAATTATATATACATGTTACAATAACTTTTTTTAATATATACATCAAATCACTCCACATACATACTTAAATTATTTTATTTTTTAGGTTAAAATACTCCCTTGGTCCATGTTTTTGTTGAAAAATCTCAAATAGGTCCTAAGATTTTTTTTAGTCTCAATTAGGTCCATATTTTTAAAAATGTGTAACAATTAGGCCCATTCCGTTAGTATGGTGTTAACGGTGTTAAGGATATGCCACGTGTCAGCTTCTCATTTTTTTTGAATTTTTTATTTTCATTTTTATTTTTTTTAAATTTTTAATTTTTTTTGAAAATTATTCATGCCACGTGTCACATTAATATTGTGTCACGTGTCAAGTCAATAAGGTGACACGTGTCAAGTCATTGTTTGAATCTCAATTTGGTCTATATATTTGTTATTTTAATTATATTTCAGTCCATTTTTTTTTAATTTTTAATTTCATCCTCTCCAAATTGAGATCAAATTTAACTTTTATATAAATTTTATA
>Ga0214542_1004771_pt1 | contig 26503 bp, 11 predicted proteins | sample CNSS1metaG_FD_160096 | JGI IMG/M metagenome (GOLD analysis project Ga0214542, IMG submission 160096) | Root nodule microbial communities from cowpea collected in UCLA plant growth center, Los Angeles, California, USA - CNSS1 | ecosystem: Host-associated > Plants > Roots > Nodule | place: USA...
ACTAAAATTCAATGCGAAATGTTGTTATTTGGGATGAAATGGAAAAGTGATAGGGATTAGGTGGTTGGTGATTCGAAATGTAGGAGTGATGTTGTGATGGTTCTGTGTGTTTGATTTCTGTTTGTTATTGCAATTTGTTATATATGTTGATGTAAATGTAAATTCTCGAATCTGCACTCAAAGCTAGACGTTGCAAACGTCGTTGGCCGATAAAAAGATCGAAGTACCAACTGCTTAGGTCACCCGAGACAGGCCTACGGGACATTACGAAATAAAAAGCTCCGAGGCAGTTGGTCAAGACCAGAAAGCTACAGGTATACCTGGAGCAACAAAGCACTCACGCGGGGTTGGAGCAAGGGCAGCTCATCACGGAAGTTCTCAGCTTAATATTCATAGAGCTCCTCCCCCATAGATCTTAGCTTAGGAAAAAAAAAAGTTGAATAGTTGTAATTCGAAAAAAATGAAGGTGGGGCTGGGCAGTAGGACCGGGATCTCATAGAGGAGGCATTTTTCTCACGGGCTCCCATGGATTTAGGTGTTTTTTTTTTTCGTATGCAAGACTAGATAAATGGGAAAAGAAAGGTGGAGATTGACCTGCTTTGTGTCAGATGTGGAATGAAGCCTGAATCTACGATCATGTTTTAAAGGGCTGCCCCATCAATGCATGCTTTTATTAATTCTGTATCGGCTGTCTCAGAATCAAGTAAAAAGTTTCATTTATTCGTGATTTACAAGGATGAGTACAGTTTTCGGAAGAGAAATAATTAGTCTGTAAATTTATTCAGACATATGCTACTAATTAGGACTTGTCAATCTGCTGATGTTAGAGATAACAAGAACTTGAGTGAAGTATCTGCAATGTTTCTTAGCTTTTACCTCAATTTCTCCATTCTGTTCCAACAGTGCTCAATGGGCAATAACATCTACATAAATTTGTTTTTATCATTGCTGCAATTTCTAAGCACCGCACTCCTTTCCTCAAAGTAAATGAGACAGACATGATATATAATATTTGCTTGTTTTGACCTCTCCCTATCCGTGATAATTAAACTATCTCCTACTTTAAACCACTCTATTTTTACATACCCTATAATTGTTGAAATCTCAATATTTTGGACTATAACTTATTTCACAGTTATTATCCTTGACCTTTGCCAGAGTGATGCTCTTTGGTTCTGGTTAAGATCTATAGTAGCTTCAGAATTTTGGAGTCCCTAACAAAACATTAATGGCAGGTTCTCTTTTTGTCTCAGTTATCTGGGCTAGTTATTTTGTGCAAAATGATTACACACATAACTAAATGCTAATTGTCATATCATAATACAAAAACCAAATAATCTGTCTTCTGCTTATATTTATGCTATAATGGGTTCTGCTGCTGGAATTGCAGTATTCTAGTTGAGCATTTTTATTAAAGTTATTATGTTTCTTATTCAGAAAAGTGGAACAAATAGCTGAGGAGGCTGAATCACTAAGAGCAAGTTTAGATAAATATAACTTACGGCATCAGAAACGGATGAGAGAAGCTAATGAGAGAGCAGAACTGTTGGAACGAGCTGTATGTTGTTTCCATCATGCTCTAGTTTAATGACTTATTTTTATCTTCATTATTTGGTGATAACAACTTCATTTGAAATTGCTAGAATGGGGATTCTGCTCATGTTCTGAGAATTTTTGATGAGGAGGCACAAGCAGTACATTCAGTTCGCGCTTCTGCCCGGGAACTAGAAAATGCAAACGCAATTGGGGAAGCCATCCTTTCTTCAATACATGGTCAAAGAGAACGCTTGAAGGTAATTTCATTTCATTTCTTCTGTGACAACATTTATATTCCACAATTTAGGTTTAGCTTGAATAATGTCTTTGTGATTATTGGTGAAAAATTAGATATTATGTTTGTTTTTAGGCTTTAATTGTAGTTTCTCTACCAAACAAATTTAGATTGTAATTGCGTAAATTGCTGCAGTCCAGCAGCAGCGGTCATTAGTTATGTTAGTTTTAATTACGTAAAATATCTGCTTCCTGTCTCTATTTATTGTTCTTTACGTGGTGTTTCTGTTTCCGATGTTCACCTCTTAAAAATGTCCACCAAGTCATTAGTTACGTTAAATATAATTATGCTTTTTGTCTCTTTGTCGTTAATGCTACTTTATGTGATTCAGATGTTAAACATAGCACTTCCTTGTCCCCTTTTTCCTTTAAATTTGAACCATTATTTCTACCTCTCTGGAAGAATCCATTTTGTGTTCTTGTGATTTTTTTTTAGTTTTTGTGCTTCACTCATTGAAAATTGGAGTCAAGTTAGTTTGTTTGATGCTTTTTATTGTTCCTCTATTCGCTTGTTGAAAAAACTATAGCTTTTATTCTTTTCATGTTGTTTTCTATATTAACCTTCATCAACATCCAGTTGTCTTATAGTTATAATTTTTTAGACTAATTAGTGGAGCATTATTAATCCATTATGATATACCTTTTCATTCGGAGATATATCTGTGACGCAGAGTGCACATAGAAAAGCATTGGACATTCTGAATACAGTTGGGATATCTAACTCTGTTTTGAGGCTAATTGAGAGACGAAACCGTGTCGACCAATGGATCAAATATGCAGGAATGCTATTGACTCTCATTTTCCTGTTCGCATTTGTTTTCTGGAGACATTGATCATCATTCTCAGTCAGATGTTGAAAATCTGAAACTTCACGAAGTATATTTGGCAGAAATAAGCGAAACTTCAACAGCTTGTGCGTCATGTGGCTGTATAATTCATGTAACTGCTTACACCATACTCATTTCACAAAATATATTTTAGCCTACTCTAGATCTCTGCACTATTTGTTTCCATTTTCCATCTTAGATTTCAATTCCCAAGAGATGCTTGATAAAACAGATTTTGAATTTACATGGTCAGAAAAAACAATTGTATACTATATACTATGTGCTTTAGTCCCTCAATATTTTTTCTTTTGTTGAGAAAATAGTATATGGTTACTTCAAAGTTGAGAACAATAATTGACATAACGATAATCATCGGTACTTTTCAGATAAATGAACATGGAACTTTCCTCTTTCTTTATCATACAGTTGTATCATGAATTTGTAATTCAACTTCAACAATTGCATTACGTATCGGAAATAGTGAATTTTGTTGCCTAGTTAACGTCCCCAAAATCATTGAGAGCTTGTCCAATTAATTATCCACCGAAAAACAGAATAAGACGACGGAGATGTTTTTGCGTTCCTTTTACTTTTAATAAACACTACTTAAATTTTTGTCAATTAAAAATGTTTTTATACATGAGCAAGTTAACTTGTCTTCAGTGCTAAAAAGTTTAAATTCTAGTTTTAATTTTTAGGAATGGTACTTTTCCTTGTTCATTCCATTCTTCACGCATGATAGCACGTGTAGCTGGAAATTGATGGAAGAGCTTCTACCTTTTTTAAGTTTTCATATTTCTATATAAAAGGTTTATTATTTTCAAATCAGTAATAATTTGACGCTTAAGATAGTAATTGATTGGCAAAAGGACTGCAACAATTTAAGAAATGTCATGCCGAAAAAGGTTCAAACTCATTCCAATCAAACAACCAAATTGGAGTTGCTTGTATATATTAATCAGTTTATAATATAAATTTATAAGCATGTTTTAAAACAGCAAAATAAATGAGAATAACGATAAAAACCATTATTGATTAATACGTAGCAATCTGTCAAAATATTTTTTTCATTAGATTGTCATAAAAACAGTAGTTAATAACTTTCAATAAACAAATCAACATAATGAAAATTTTAATAAAATCATTTGATTGTAATACAATTATATTTAACTTTAAAAACAACAATCGCGTAAATAAATAAATAAATACATTATGTTAAAATATTTGATATAACAGAAAATATCACCCCCACAAATATTATGAAATTAAAAAATAAATACATAGGCGAAGGGCAAACCCATAAACACATTTCTTAAATATACATAAGATTAAGGATTGAATTTGGCAGATGAATAGAGGTATAAAATGATACCCGTAATTTAGGTCATGATGCCTTAAGACGTACATATCGGTGTCTAGAGACTCCAGTAGAATCCTGAGTTAAGATTTCGTGCAAATCATCGGGATCGGGAGGGACATCGTAGACTTGGAGACCTATCTCCTTAGAATGCCCAAATTTTGACAACCAGTCAGCCACTCGGTTTCCTTCACGATAACAATGAGAGATTCGAACCGTCCAATTTCCCTCCATCAACTCAAGTATGGACTCAACAAGAGGAGTAAAAGCATCACTTTTCTCCGCCCGTTTTTGCACAACACAGTCCACTGCTGTAGAAGAATCAGACTCAATCCACAGCTTCGAAATCTTTTTCTCCTTACCAAGCTTCAGGGCAGTCAGGATACCCCACAGTTCAGATTCCACACAAAAGCCACTACACATTGGATCTGATGATCTGACACAAAAATTAAGAGACACATCAAAATCAAACTTACACTACAAACCCAAAAACAATTTTTATATTAACTTCATTTAAGAGTTACCCGAAACAGAATGTTCCAAGATTTAACGTGAACCCAAAACACCAAGAACCTTTGTGATCACGGAAAACTCCTGCACAGCTAGTTTGATGTTTACGACCCCTATAAGACCCATCTACATTAGCTTTAATCCATCCCACATCAGGAAAGGACCACCCAACCATGATCTTTTCATAGCAAGTCCCTGTTAATTGTCCAAAATTGTACAGCTTGAATTACAAATTCAACCATGGTAAGCAATATCGCAAGAAATTGTGAAAAAAATATTACAAATTTAACCATGATGAGCAATATCGTAAGAAATAGCGGAAAAAATGTGGAGACTTCAAAATTCACAATATTAATGCCTTCAACAGCACAAAAAAATTATTTATAACTTTATACCCTTCGAATAACTATACTTTGGTAGATGTGCTGACTGGATTGAACAAGCTGAACCTGTTTCAGTGTTCCTTCTTGCGGGATACCTAGGCTTTTCTGCACCTGTGTATATGCTAGCTCTAGAAGGAAAATCATTGTGATTTATAAGCCCTGTACAGAATCCTTCAAGAGTCATGTTGGCTTTCTTTGTTGGATTTTCAATAGCCTCTGTTTGGAATTTTTTTGTATTAGTCTGTTTCATAGCACAATCTGAGACTAGTGGTATGCAATAACGCCCATGACAAGAAAGAATGCAAGCTAGGGAATCCACTGCGGCTTGTAGAACAGGAGGAAGAACATCCGTGGAATATGTCACCTGATAAGAAACAAACACATCAGGCAGATTAAAAAAAGGAAAAGGCATTTACAAGATCTAAATCTCTAAGTAAAGAAATGCTGTGATACTTTGTATATAATTGTTGCCGTTAATAGCTCTCTCAGGTAGTTCATGTGAAAAGCATCGAATGCTGTTGACTCAAAATTAAGCCATCCATCTATGATTACTGTGATTATATTATCAGTACAATGCTTTGCGTGATCAACATCAATCACTTTGGAAAGCAAAAATAATGGAAGTAGTCCGACAACAGTACAGTTCCCTATGCGCAAGTCCCAGTCGATGCTAGTAATCTCATCATATACAACAAAAGAGCAATCAAGACTTTTCTGTGATGATAACCTATAATCCAAAGTATGACTATTCAAGCAAACACTATCGATACTTTTAGTGTTAAGAAGAATCTTCTTTCCACTTCCGTAAGGAAAAACCAATTTGCCAACCATCGGGTACATCCCTGCTACCAAAACAGCTTGAAGTATACCAGGATCATAGGCATTAGAGCAATAATTTCTACTCGTATTAATAAGCCCATTCCTATATAGTTCTGCAGCCAAATTCTTCCGCATCACATCTAACTTGCTCATAGCACTTTCAGAAACAAAGTACTGAGAACAAAACCGTGATTCTAGACCCATTTTCTTTGCATTAACCCAGCATTGAAATGCTGCTATTATAGTAAACTGATCACCACAACCCCCATACAACGAAGCAAGCTCAGATCTAGCAGCTACAGCTCTCTTCTTTTCATCAGGTAAAATAGGAAGCACAAATAGATCTTTACACTTAGATGCACATGCAAGTATTAAAGCTGGATCGAGGCAATTCATTAATATGGAAAAAATAAGCATCCTGCTCGTATATGGATGAACAGGAAGATAGCCAAACTTCTGCCCTAGCTCTGTCAGGTGTTCATCAACTGTCAATGCCCCCATCTCCTGAAGAACTCTAGCAGCACTTCGTATAGACTCAAAACCTGGAGGATCTAATGTCTGACTCAAAAATTCTTCTATTTTACAGCTTGGATCAAACAACTTAACCTGTGTGAAGAAAAAAAAACAAAAAATGAGGGGGATTTTGTAATCGTGTTACTATGTCCTAATTCATTCACACACACACACACACACACACATATATATATATATATATATATATATATATATATATATATATATATATATATATTTTTTATTGCATGTAATATGAAGCTGTAAATCCAATTGAGGAAAAGACATCATAAAAAATGTAAGAAGCACAAAAAAGATGTAGGCAAAGCAAGAAAGTAAAAAACTTAACCATCTTGGTTCTTATTAAAGAGATTATTGAACAAATCCTTCCTGAACAGCACTAATAGAAACCATCCACAACCCATCGAGAGAACAGAAAAAAATTGTACTCAAAATGTTTGGGTGACAGGTAAGGAGAAGGAGAATAATATTTGGGCATTCAATAATAGATTGTCACTGAAAGATACTCAAGGAGAAATGTTCCCTCTTAGTTCTCAAATACCATAATTTTGCCACCGAAAAACTGAATTCTGTCTTAGGTTGATTAGAAATTGCTAGTAACAATTCTAGTAGGAATCAGAGTAATTAATAAAATATAAATGGCCAGAGTTATGATAAACTGCTTATTCTACCAGAAGTATAATAAATAATAACTAAATATAACTCCTTCAGCTAAAATAAATCAGCTGATTGGAATCACCTATAACACAGAACCATGGAGAATTCTCTGACATAACATAAAAAGCTTTTATTTTCTTATTTTATATCTCAGTATTTTCGTGAGATTATAAAAAAACTGTATCCTCATGGAATATAAGAATCACAAACTTTTGGCTTATCAATTGAGGAAGATGAAAACCTGCAAACACAGCTCCTCAATAGGCATTCTCTTAATTTCAGGATCCTGAAAATCTAACAAAGAATCTGCTTGAACTTTTGAATATAGATGATAACAAGCTCCAGGATGACAGCGACTAGCACATCCCTCTCTTTTCTTAGCACTAGCTTTTGAAATCCAAGATGATTGGAGAGTAAACAAATCTTTGCAAGGATCATAACTTTTTTCTTTGACAAGCCCAGTGTCGATAACATAAACTAAATCATCCAGAGGGACAGCAGTTTCAGCAATATTTGTAGAGAGAACAATTTTGCGACAACCATGGGTTGCAGGCATAAAAGCCTCATTTATCTCAGAGGCCAGAACCATTGAATGCAGAGATACCACCTTAAACTTTGATCTTTTATTGAAAAATGAGGATGAAAGTAATCTTTCACGTGTTCTAACTATCTCATCCCAGCCTGGAAGGAAAACAATGATGCTTCCATCTTTTGAATCAATACATATTTTTCTTAAAAGTTGTTCTATCAGAACAACATCAACATCTTTAAGGTTGGCTGTTGCAAGATATCTATCTAGTAAATTTTTCTCTTCTTTGACAGAAAAATCCTTATTCATGTACTTCTTCAGCAATTCAACAGCTACTGGCTGGTTTTCTTTCTCAGCTATCTCTAAAGCAGTTGTTCCATCTTTGGCCTTTAAATGGCAATTAGCCCCTAATGATAAGAGCATGCACATATCATCCACTTTACCTTTTCCAGCAAACACCATTAATGCATTGAGGCCAGTTAATGAATGCTGATAATCAAAAACCTTTGGCTTAGCTTTACGATACACAAGCTCTAATAGTGAGCACCAGTCATCATTAGACCAAGCCAAATGTATTGCTTCATCTAGAGACAGCTTTTCTACTTGACTAAGCTCATGGTTATCTCCACCTGATTTTACAATAGAAAGTACATCCTCCAAGTAGTAATTTTTTACCTAAGAAAAAAGCAAGAGGATGTTATAGTCAAATGTGATAACTTACGAGTTATTTAACAAAAGAATACTGTACACACACCGGATACGTGAGCCTTGGAACATAGATAATTGGGCAGACACCAAAATATTGAGAAAATCTTGTAGCATCAAAACTACCACTCATCAGTATCTGTAATACGAAGCAGATGGAACATAAATGCTACAAAGATTGATAAAAACTAAAAAAAGATATGCGTAGCAAAAGAAACAGAATACATATACATATATATGAACATACCAGACGTAGGTGGGGATTTGAAGGCAGGATCTCTCTGCATACAAGTTAAAAAAAAAACGTCAAAAGCCATTGTAAATTTATACACAGCATATCAAGGTTGCTATAACAATATATTGAGACTGTGGGACATAGGTAACAGGATAATTATCCAGTATCCAGAATCTGGACCATCACAGGGCCAACTAACTCATCCTGTAAAACCACAGTATGAGGCTGTTTTCTCAAGGAAAGCCACCAGGCCAGTTCACACTCTTACTAAAGCGCAAATTCTGACAGATGATTAAAAAATATAGGACACATAAAAACAGAAGAAGATCCAAACGATAATCAATATTTGTGTATTCTTGAGAGTATTCACCTTCCAAATATAATGAACTTAAAAAAGTAAAAGGATTATTTTATGGAACATTTTAAGTGGACTACTTTTAATGAACCTGAAAACATACTGAGAATACGTTATAGTCCTATTGATGATGGACAAGGTGAAATTTTTCCTGATCAAGAGAGACATAGGAAGCTAGTGGGAAAATTCACAATTAAAAGACCAAACATTTCTTTTGCAATCAGAGTTCTTCATGAATTCATCCAATGTCTTCATATTAACCATTAGAACGTTGTTCCAGGGAAAGGATTGTTGTATGAGTACAAAGGAGAGTGCCACAACAGTGCTCAACTCAACTATTACACATTATTAAATACACTATTACCCTTATACAACGTTTGAATATGTTCATCAATAGGAGTTGAACAATATATAGATATGACATAGGAATATATAAAAACTTTCCTGTTAATACATACATATACATAATCTTGATCATGATTATATGCTTATTTCTATAATTATAATGGGGATTTCCACAATAGGTTTATGGATTTCTAACTTCTAAAATAAATTACCATGTCTGCCCTCATTAACGATGTGTTGGAACTGCAAAATTATTTTAGACTATCTCCATGATTTGATAGTCTAATTAGTTTGGATTATGATTTGCATAAGGGTGTGTCCCATGCTTCAGATCAGTATGAAGAAGCAGATGTGTTCATATGCAGACATAAAGACGTGTCAATAGCATTACTATCTACAGCAAATATCATTCTTGGATGAAGGAACAGCCAGACGACTGTAATTTGAAGATTAATATGACATTGATAGTTATTTGTACTCAGTTTTAACAAAATGATTAGTTAAAGAAAAGTTGAATAAGCAAGTCCTACAAACATTGATTTTATTTAGGGAGACAAGGGAACTTGACATTATTTTATAAAAAAGTTGATTTTATTAGATTAAAGGATACAAAGTGAAAATGCTAAGAATAACTTGTGATGAACAAAACAATGAAAGGCAACAAGATCACAGAAACTAAAATTAATAGAATTTTGCAATAACTCAGAAATTAAGCACAAAGTGAAAATTTAAACAAAATTAGTAAGGAAAGGAGATTTTCAATGAAATGCAGTAGAAGAAAGTATCAGCATCCGTGAACAGCATAAAATTTAATTGATTGCCAGCTAGGATCTCCACATAATATGAACAGCTACAGCCTAATATGCTGCAGGAATTATACTTTGATATTTAATGGAAAAATACTACAAAGTTATATGATAATAAGGCCCTTTCACCTGAGGATTGCCAACATGAGGTCTGAGTAGCTGTCCCTTTCGTCAATCTCATCCTGTACAGCAAATGAAGGTCAAATAACATACCAATTTAATGCTAAAAAAGAAGACTCGGCATATGCTCAATTTATGCATGACTAATGAAGACAGGATAAATGAAGACAATTGAACTTCGCATCACAAGTTTTTTAGGTTCCTATTACTTTAAAGGCCTAACTATGTTTATAATTATTTTGGGTTTAGCATAGAACAGAAGCATAAACTTTAACTATCTTTTGAAGATTAAGCACCGTTTTGGAGCTCTAACAAATAATAATAAAGGTAAAATCGATAAATTACCATAATTATGTGAGTAATACTAGAAACGTCACCCTTCACATGCTGTCTCTCCGAAAAATGGGAACCTGTAGAAGCCAAAGCCTTCAATAGAACTCCAGGAGTACACAGCACAATTGATGAGTGGCTTCCACCTTCACTTTCAAACTGTACCTGGACAGTAGTTTAAAATATCAGAATCAGTACTAAGAAAGAAGGTAATAAGTTCTAACATTGGGTACTGGATTTCTCAACAAAAAGCCTCTTGGAACACAGTCTGTAAAAGAAATTATTATTGGCACCCCAAAAAGAAATAAAGGAAAAGGGACAACAGATTACTACTGGGCTTATGTTAAATTACATTAGATTTTAAAAGTACTGAATATATGGTTTCAAAACAAGGTTAAATCAAACAAGAGTTCCCTATACTTGATACTTTTCTTTATTCTCTCAACATAAAAAGAAACGGCATTTTGGTACCTACACAAAAAAACAATGATGAATTACCCAAAGCCAACAATATAAATTTCAGGGTCTATAATATTATCACAAACAATCATTTGAATCATACCATGAAGTTTTGACCCCAAATTTGCTGATGTTGAACCTTTTGGTTGCAAGTCTCAAAATTGGAAGTGTTAGGTTGTAAATGTTTTGTTTTCGATGTTTCTCCATGTGTAATTATGTTGTATTGTTGAGCAATTAAATGCATTTTCCAAGGATAATCCCATCCTCAAAGGATATAAATGTTACTCTTCAAATATCAAAAGGTGCTATGTATGTGTCCATTGATGTTGCCATTTTTTCTTGCAGTTATCCCCTCAAGAAAATCAACCTCATTCTCCGACAAATGGTCCAACTAAAGTTGTTTCATCTATTCTAGTTACATATAGACATTGAGCACAAGGAATTGATCCCCGAGTATTTTAATTGTTACATGGCATGACCTTCAAACACTTTTACTACAAAGCCTAACAATGATAATTCATTTCATAATAGCATTTCTTCTACTTGAAACTATCATCATTATACAACTTTATTATGGTATACCTTCATATTTCCCCTTTGTTTCTCTATACTCCAAAAGGTTTTCACAAAGCAAATCATCATCCTAGATGGCAACAAGCCATGATCGTTGAAATGAAAGCTCTAGAGCATAATGATACATACATTAGAGATTATTCTTCTTCCTTCTGGCAAGAAAGCAATTGGTTGCAGATGAGTTTATGCCATTAAAGTTCGGTCCAAAGATGAAGTTCATTGTTTAAAAGCCATATTGGTGGCTAAGGAATACACTCAAATACCTTGATTATGGCAATTCCTTATCCCATATGGCCAAAACCACTACTTCTATCTATTCCTTGTGATGGCTGACATTAGCCACTGGAACTTGCATCAGGTAGACATAAATAGTATCTTTCTTCACAGCAAGCTACACAAGGAGATTTGCATAGAGCAAACTTTTAAGTTTGTTCCTCAATTCAATAATGCTCATACGGGTGAATTTTTCCCAAACACTTAAATTAACTGCATTTAGAAATACCTGTTCTATTCAAAATTCATTCCAAAATGTAGAATAATTTTTTCCTAAAGGTTAGATTAGAAAGCAAACTTTTTTCAAAACAAGGAATCAAGTTTAACCTGTAAATCACAGTTACAGTCTATGACAACCATAAAACAATCAGGTATGTGTAGAGAAAGGTTATACTTCTTTAATTTATAAATGACAAACTCTCAATACACATACACTTCATCGAAAAGATTCAATAAAAAATTATGTGTGTGCATCATATGAGCTCAAAAACACTGGCCCAATAATTACAATGTCCAACAAAAACTCAAATCCAAAACAGAACAGTAAACCCTTTACTAGTACTAAAAAGATAAAATAAATAGAAGTACCTTGTATCCAACATTGTTTCCAATAACCTCTCCTCTCTCACTGGAGATTCTCTTAGAAACTAGAGAGACAAACACAGGACATATTATAATGTATAAATAAAACAGGGAAACAGGAAAATTATGGGTGCAGCAAAATTTACACACCTGAAATTGCTGACAAAGATTGCAGCTGAGTGGAAACTATTTTGCAGACCTCACCCTTACCCCACATGTGATCCAATATATATTGGGGGACCTGAATCATATTTCATTATAAGTTAAGTGGTTCATTTCAAAAAGAAAAATATTTTACACAGCATACAAAGTTTATTGAAATATCATTTATACTCTCTCTCTCTCTTTTAAATATATATATATATATATATATATATATATATATATATATATATATATATATGTGTGTGTGTGTGTGTGTGTGTATATATATATATATATATATATATATATATATATATATAAATAATACAATTTAGAATTGATATCCTTTATCCTCTCTCTCTCTCTCTCTTTTAAAAATATATATATATATATATATATACACACACACATACACACACAGACATACATTTCAGTTTATTTTAGCGATTGAGTTAATCCCTCTTTTTGAGAGATTAACATCAGGACGTAGGTCTTTCGATCCGAACCGGTATAGATATCCTATGCCATTTTTCTCTTTCCCTACTCTCTTTAATTATCTGCTGATTATATTATAGGAAAGATTTTCAAATGAACGTTAAATTTTGGAAAAAATTTTAAAGTATTAATTTTTATTAATCAAACCAATTGACCCCCTCAAACATTCCATTGCACGATTCAATCATTATGATCCTTGAGTTTGACAACATTACTTTAAAATAGCAAATCCTTAGTACAACACAAAAATTGTGACACTTAACAGTTTGAAAGAAAGGAAAACATCAAGGACAAGCATTATTTTTCTTTCTTACATTTCAAGCTCATCCAATCAATAAAAAACATTTTTCTTTTGTCTTTTCATCTTGGGCTCCAGCCACTGTTTAGATTTTTTTCCTTTATTTAAAAGAGCATGTTATAATATATATATATATATATATATATATATATATATATATATATATATACACACACACACATATGAGAAACTCAAGTTCATATCATAAGGTAACTGAAGTGCACCAATCAAAAATATAAAATAAAAAATGAAAACCAAAAGCATTATATATAGAATCATTCACAAACTTCTATAAATGTAGCTGTATACATTCAGAGCATAATAAGGACAAGGCAAATACCTGAGTAGTCTTTCCACAACCGGTCTCACCACATATGATAACTACCTGCTTTAAAAAATGTTAAAAAAGATAGAAAGACCAAAAACATGCAAGCATGAGACTTGTGTTGTGATATGCTGACAAGAAGTTGCATGTTCAAAAATATTATTACATCAAAGCATTAAATTAACCTGGTGAGATTCTACAGCTGATGTAATGATGTCCTTGAAGAATGTGATTGGAAGCTTAGATCTCTTTTCGTTGATCTACGTGAAGATAAAGTAGATTACTCATTCATTATGATGGCATGTAAAGCCTACATAGGATGGCAAATAATATGATTGAAAACAAATGCAAAGACAGGAAAAAAAAATTAACCAGTTTCAATTTAAAGGAATCCTTCGTTCCTTTAGAAGGAATCTCCAATCTCTTAGTAATTTCAACTTTGCTCATACAAGGCCTCCTGAAAACATCATCTTCCTTTTCTTCTGTTCTATCGGTAGTATCACCATATGCTTCAATCATGGCTCGCCAGAGTTCCTCATCACCAGGCGGATATTGCTTAAGTAAATTTGCTAATACACGCTTTGACTGTCCAGAAAATGTGAAACAAGGAAGATTCTCTAACTTAGCAGTGGTGTGAATATTCTTTTCAGTTTCGTGCACAGATGCTTTCTGCCTCATCCCACTCCTACACATGCATTAGTAAAAATCTAAAAATCTAATTTCTTACATGATTAAAAAGGAAATTTCACATGCAGTTTTATGAGTGCAGTTAGAAATTACCCCGAATTTTCTTGGGATAGTTGATGCACTGCAACACATTTTTCAGAAGACAAGTTGGCTTCAAAATTGTTTACTGCAGACAAAGTTAATCTTCTGTGAATGCATAACAAGTACAATCGGCATAACAAGTACAATAGGCCTAAAAGCCACATTTGCACAAAAAGTGGGGTGGGTGATCATGCAGTGGGGCCAAAAGGAAGAGAGAGGAAATGGGTATATAAAGGGGGTACCCAATAGAAGGGGGTAATTATTCTGGGATTTTAGGTGGTAATTTTGAGTAGAGGATGGCTTTTCTCATCATCTAGATGTTTTTACTTACTTATTACCGCCATATTCTAAGGAAGATTTCGTCTATCCATAGACATTTAGTGTTTCCTTGTTTGATTTCTCTAATTGCCTTACATAGAGGAATTTTATTCTGATAATTGATATACATATCAGTACCAGGTTAGCTATTTCTCTTGTTTGATACCTTGGAATCCTATCATCAGCTATATAATTATCCTTTAAATATTTCACAAGAGAACAAGCGAGAAAGATTCAAATTTAACAGTAAACAAAAATGCATGCTTAATTCACCAAGCATGTTCAGAAAAAGACCACTGAAACATACTAACTGCTTTTCTAAGAAAACAAATGTTGCCCATACAATATTTTTATGTGAAACCTTCACCTTTTGATGCTGAAAATTTTTCTGATGTTTGGTAAATCTGAATCCTTGTTGATTCATCAATAATGGGATTTTGTTGTCGTGATGCCACTGTCTCCTTTCTATTCTGCATATACACCGGCCTAACCACATTAATCAAAATGAAGTGGACATAGATGAAATAGGTCTAAACACAAATACTCAGAGTCTGAGCACCAAATGTCCCAGTACCGGAGTTGACTGTTCAGGAAATGTGATGTGAGGATGACAACCCGACACCCTGGTGGTAGCAACCTCCTTTTTGGTTTTGTGAACAGATGTTTTCTTTCTAATTCCATTCCAATACAAAATGCCGATTTAATATCAAGAAAATAATATGTAAAACTAAAAGAAAACAAATGAAATGCAACAGTTCAAATCCAGGCATGACACTATAATTCTTACAGATTTAAAATGGTAATGTACTAGTGCTGCATGGAGAACTCACCCAGAAATGTTACAACTAAGCCCCATTTTTCGGGAGAAATGCCTCACAAGATCACGATCACTAGTGGACAATTCATCTTCAAAATTGTAGACTGCAGTAAAACATAGCATCTGTTAAAGATTTTCAGTCTCAAAGAGGTTTCAAAAGCTAGCCAAAGAAATACAAAAAGTTCCAACCACCCAAAATAATTACATACCAAATCCATACAAAATACCACATTAACAGGAAATGTTTAGTTAAAGACTGATGAACCAGAAAGTCTGTTTTTCTTAAAAATAAAAATGAAGCACATGTCATATCCCTTCATAAAATAATAACAATAGCACCGAAAAATATAAACAAACAAACATGGGCATTGTAAATGAATCAAACCTTCATCTTCTGAAGCTAAAAAATCTTTCAATATCTTGGAAATCCGAACCCTTTTAGGAACAATAACAATGAAATTCTGATGTTGAGCTGACTCTGGCTCTGGCTCCACTTCCTTTTCAGATTGTTTAAGCTTGTCAATCTGAATCAAAAACAGGGCAGAAGTATTTTCTCACACAATCTATCAAGTAAAAGTGATAATTGAAGTCTTAAAACTGAAGAGCTGTTTCCCAATACCTGATCTGATTCATCTGAACAAGTCACATAAGGAAGATTCTCTACCAAGGTAGTACTGTCAACTTCCTCTCCGGTCTTACGAACGCATACTCTCCGTTTAATCCCATTCCTACACAAAAATGAGAAGAAAAATTTTGAAACCAAATAAAACACCTTTATTTTAAACTAATTTCATTCATACATGAATCAGAGAAAGTAATAGAAATTAATTCTATGATGCACAACTTCATTTAGCACTCACCGAGAAAGAGTATATATAAAACCTCTTTCCCTGCAAAAGTTATACACTAAATCATCTTCTTGACCAGTCAATTTATTTTCAAAAGTGTACACTGCAAAACAAAAAAGTCCAAATCATTTTAAATGTCCATGAGTCCTATAAAGTAGACAAAAAAACATTTTATCCAAATCAACAACATAGAGCATTAGACAAACACACTTCACAAAGGAAGTTTGACAACAAAAAACTAAATGATCAGCCTCACTTCATTTCAATCCAAAAAACTGAATGATGACTAAATTCACCAAACCAAGCTCTAGATGGTTACTTGAGTCAGATAGACAAACATAATTTACAAACTAGACCATACTCCCCCTACTAGGATAGTGAAATGGCTAACAATGAACAGCAGCGATAGTAAGTTAGAATCAAACTGTGCTAATCTTTGCCAAAGGTGAAAAAGTATAACTGTAGTCAAGGCCAAAAATCTCAATACATCCCTTGGCCACAAACCAAGTTTTAAATAGATCAACTTCTCCAATAAGCCCAACTTTAACAGCATAGATCCACTAACAACCAACAATCTTCTTCCCACAGGGAAGGGCAACAATACCTACTAAATATTTATCCACTTATACTTGTCCAAAATTCCTTGCAACCAAACACCTTGTTTATATAACTAGTACCAAAGTTTTATTGTTATGGATTTGAGCTTCAAGCCACATCATCATAGAAAAATCTTCAATGCCCCTTAACCGAAACCCCATATATGAAGGTTTGTCCAACTTCTTCCAAAACAAAAGGAGAAAATCCCATAGCAACATCCCTTAGTAATGCATGTAATATTGTTAGAATCATATGAAATTCGTTAAGTACATCTAACGACTTAAGATTAAAACAGAGAAAAATATGTTTACAGGACTTAAAGGACCCTTCTCATGTTCTGCTATTTATATTGATTAAGAGTTGATACAATACAGAGATGGAAGGTCAAGAGACTATCCTGATTGCTAGCTACAAAACTAGGAACAATGATTAGAGAAAACCTAACACACAACTCCCTACTTTAGGCCTACTAACTACACTAATATAAGTAGACCTAATAATTATTCCAACATAATGAAAGTTGAAACTAATGAAGGTTGAGTTAGGCTTAAATTTCACTTCTTAACACGGTATCAGAGTCATGAATTAGAGCTTATCCTAATGAATTTGATGTTTTTGGAATCTATTGTTCCACTCGTTATTAGACCACTATCAGACCACCCATTAATATTCCATCCCACGCATGAGATGTATATGCCTCAGCATGGGAGAGGTGTGTTGGAAATCTCACATCAACTAGAGATAAGGCTAATTCGCAATATATAAGTGGATACAAAACCTCACCTTACAAGTAAGTTTTGTAAGGTTGTGTTAAGTTTAAAGTCCGCTTTTTAACATAAATCATTGACTAAGTATTTCTATTTCAATTTTACGAGGAAAAAATTTGTATACTACATATGCAAACAAACAAACCGCACTACCTCAGAAAGAAGAGAATTGCATTTTAAATAGCAGATTCTAGAACTTCAAGAGGCGTTTACCTTGTTCAAAATCACAATGGTCTAAAAATTCTTATTTTAAAGCTTTGTCCTCAATTGTTCTTTTTGCTCTTCACTTTTAGGGCATATTTCACTTCTTAGAGGTCATTTGTTTCATAGTTTAGGTTTACATTCCCAAGATCACTGAGATGGCCATTACAACATTCCTAGTTCCTAGGCTTGTTGTATTCTGGAAAAAAATTCCAATCTAAATTTATTCCCAAGCATATGTGTATGTTTTCAATGATGTTTATACCACTTCACTCCCACTGATGAGAGAGACAACTATAATTTCTTCCCATGACAATGACTGAAGCCTTACCGAAATTCGTAGTGAGTTCTTAAAGTGGGTGGGTAGTGGGAGGGAGACAGTATGAGCAAAATGAAAATTATATTTGTTGGGACATTTGTGTTCTATAGTTACATAATCCTAGGAATAAGTTCTAAATGATAACAAACAAGAACATATTTTTTTTCAAAAGATCATTAACAGTTATCTTATTTTGTAACCCAATTATCATTTCATTTCCCACTCCCTCTAAGTCTTATCATCTGAATCTCAAAAATCATAGACATATTAAATTCAAACAAATCATCAATGTAAATTTAGCCAGAAACAATTTTTCAGCTCATTAATGTAAACCTACTCAAAGAAAACAGTTTTGAAAAAAAAAAATCAGCTAACTACAAAACTACCTCTCCAGAAGAAAAGCACAAATCACATAATCAGATTTGCTTTATGAGACAGAAAACCGACACAAAAACAATTCAAGGGGATTCGACATTATTCTCACCTTCATCATTTGAAGCTGCAAATTTTTCTAATGTTTGGGAAATCCAGATTTTATTCAATTCACCAAACTCTGCATTCTCACCACACAAGCTTGGGTCCTCTCTGTTCTTCCTTTTCCTGGACAGGACGGCCTGAATCTAAACAAGACGGATGCAGAGCCTCAGGGACAATAAAAAAACTATATATAAATACAACAAAAATATAATAAAGAAAGGAAATCCAAAAAAGCCATGTCCCAATACATGATTTGAGGCTTCGTTATTCACTTTGAAAGCAATTACTTTCTGCTCACCTGCAGTCCTACCCAAACAAAGACTCAAAGTAAGAAATAGCAAAAACGTAAAACAGAAGAAAATGCATTAAATCCAGACCTGATAGTATAAATAATTCATACATAACAAGAAACGAAATTTCATGAGCTGCATTTAGTACTCACCCACAGAATCTTACACCTAACTCCATGAGGTGGCATAACTGATTCACTGCCTTGCGCTCTTCACCAGACAAGTTACCATGAAATGTGTAAACTGCATAGAAAAGCTGACTGTAAATGACAACATACAACATAAAATACATAATATATATATATATATATATATATATATATATATATATATATTATATTATATATATAATACATATATGCAAAATAGACAAATCATTGTACAAACACTGCTCTCAGATAAAATACATACAGTGTAACCAATCTTATAACCCTTGAAAAGGATAGTACTACAAACTCACCACACAACTAACAAAAATAATGTAATACATGCGGACGCGCACATTCCATATAAACACACACACATAAGTCAAACACACGCACAAAACTACCAATAGTAAAGCAATGCCCGTGTGTGTTCACACAAAAATATATACAACGCAAGCAATAAAGTCATCCTTGAGAATAATGGTACAACACACACAGAAAAATGCAAGCTATTTAAGGTCCTCCAAAAGAATATAGGACAACATCCTTAAAACTAAGATTGATACTAACTAAATTTCTTATAAACGTGAGTCAAGTGATGGAGTAAATACGAGATTGAAAGAAATTAAATAAAATAAAAACATAGTTGACCTTCATCGTTGGAGGCTATAAATTCTTTCAGAATTTTCAAATACTTTTCCCATAGAACTTCGGAGTGTTCGTCGATGAAGGATTCGGTAATGGCAATTTGGCAAGACGGCTCGGCCTCGGCCTCGGCCTCATCTGTGTTTGTCATATCAAAAACCCTAATGCACACAAAAAGAAGAGGGTGCGTGAAACAGAGACAATAGCAGAAAGAATGATCACACTCAATGCACGCACACTATTCAGCAGAGGAAGTAAGAGCCAGCTTAGAGAACTACCAAACAACACAAAAACAAATAAAAAAATATAAGTCACTAATTGTATGTGAGAAAAGGAGATGTAAGACCGACCTCAACCTGTCGCGGAGGTAGTTGCGGCTGCGTCTCCCGGAGGCAGTGGCGGCAACCTGAACTGGTGGCGGTGGTGAGGTAAGTAGTTACTGCACGGTAACGCCGCCGTGAGGTGGGAGGAGGCGTGGCCGCGTAACAAGGGTGGTGGTCTGCGTCAAGCAACAGGGAATATTATTTTCTAGGGTTGGGTTTACATCAGGGTGTCAGCGGTTACACTTGCCAGAGAAGCAGCAAGCCCAGAGTCCATGGAATAAATATGATAAATCCGAAGGAAGTCTTCTATAATTTGTTTTGTTAGTTTTTAGAGGGAGACTTTGGAGAGTAAATGAATTAAAATAATGTGATTTAGACTAATAGAATAATAATAATAACAAATTTGAATAAAGAAATATATTTTCACACTGATTTAATTGAATTAATACAAAAAATCTTTGTAAGATTAGAAGGGTCCTAGATATACTTTTTTAAAACATAAATATTTTTTGCTGAGGAAGTGTTAGTTAAGAAAATAGATTATATAATAAGATTGAACAGTACATAAAATAATTATGATATTTTTATTCTTTTATAAATTTAATTTTATATATAAAACCACTTATCTATCTATCTATTCTATATTCTATCTATCTATATCTATATTTATCTATATCTATCTATCTATATCTATATCTATCTATCTATCTATAATAATAAAGGAAATTCTTCTTTTTGTATCCACATTTCATAATACCCGTTTTACCTTTACTTATTTTAAAAATTATTTATTTTATAAATAATTTACTTTTAATCATTTTTCTACAAATCTCTTTTGTCTTAAATCATCATTTAATTTTTTTTTTACATATCTTATTTTTTTATAATTTTATATTTAACAACTATTTTAAAAATTATATATTTGTTGTTGATCTTAACTTTCTTGAAAATTAAAAAATACGAATACACAGGCGCCAGAATGTCTGTGTACAAATAGTTATTGAAGAGTTGAATAATCAATTTACAACATTAACTTAAATAATTAATTTAAATTATAAATTAGTTTTTAATTTTCTTGTCAAATAATTTTGTTATTATTAAATAATTTAAAATGTTATTAACTTTAAATTTCAAAAGTTCATTCTACAAAAATAAACAATATTTTTCAAAAAATACTATATTACTCGTAAAATAAAAAATAATTATAACATAAACACACACAAATACAATTTTTAATTATTGAATTTATTTAAAGAGTTAAATTATTTATTATTAATAAATGTTGAATTATTTATAATTATTATTATGTAATGTTTTTTCATATAAATTATTTATTTATTTTGAACCCATTGCATTTATAATCAAATTTACTCCCAAAAAATATTTAATGATAATTTGAATTAATATATACGTATAAGTATATTTATATATAATTTTTTAATGATTTTTTATTATTCATTTATTGTAATTACTATTATTTTAATTAAAAATATAGTATATAAGTTTAATTAATTTTACAAAAATTTGTTTTTGTTATATGTACATTGTGTGAACAAAAGTAAACACAATATAACTGAACTTCTATCTTTTTAATTCTTTTTTATTTTTCTATTTGATGATGAACATAAAAAACTTAATTTTTTTTTCTCTTTAAAATTTTATTTTTCTTTCTACAATCTGTTATTTCTGTAACCTTTTGGGCGCCTCCACAGCGCCTCCTCCCTCTCACGCCCACCCCGTTCTTAATGCACCGACGTGTCCAGCCACTGCAGCAGTCACCAGCCACCACTGTGAGGCCATAAATGGCCGCTGTCAAGGTTGGTCCTCCGTTTCCTGTTTCCTTTCCTCACATATAATCAGTTACTTGATTTTTGTTCTTTTGGGGTTGACAAAAATAATTTTGGTGCTCTGAACCAATGTTGATGCCAATGGATAGAATTGTTATAATAACACATTTAAAGCACCAATGAAGGGAAAATTGCAGCAAAAACCACATTCAGCATTTCACAATCTTGCTTTCACAACTTGTTCTTTAAATCTCCAATTCAGCAACTTGTTGTATATTTCTAACTGAATCCCAAATTTAGAGAAGTGGGCTGAACTATTTTTCAGTTACAATGAATGAAAATGACTTTGGTCAAAAGTTCAAGCTTTTAGCAGTTTTTGTACCTTCATGACTTTGCCTATATTCCACCTCATCTTTCGTGTCTTCGTCTATTTATAAGCTGGTGTGCTCTCCACTGTTGATTCTGCCACCCTTTTGTATTTGTGCAGTTGTTATTATCTGTTGTGTTGCCATGCTTTAAATTGATGATAATGGTTTTTGTGTAGTGTCTCTCTTGGTGATTGCTGAATGGACACTAGGAAACTACTACCCCTTTTGATAGCTTGTAAGAATTCGAAGTCATTGAAGCAAGGCAAGCTCATTCATCAAAAAGTTGTAACATTGGGATTGCAAAATGATATATATTTATGCAAGAACTTGATTAACCTATATCTTTCTTGCCATTTGTATGATCATGCAAGATGTGTTCTTGATACCATGAAAAATTCATGTGAGATATCCTTGTGGAATGGCCTGATGGCTGGTTACACTAAGAATTACATGTATGTGGAAGCCCTAGATCTTTTTGAGAAACTGTTACATTACCCTTACCTGAAACCTGATAGTTATACTTACCCTAGTGTTATTAAGGCTTGTGGGGGGTTGTGTAGGTTACTGTTAGGAAAAATGATCCATACATGCCTGATAAAAACTGGTTTAATGATGGACGTGGTTGTTGGAAGCTCTCTTGTGGGTATGTATGCAAAATGCAACGCATTTGAGAAAGCCATATGGCTGTTTAATGAAATGCCTGGAAAGGATGTAGCATGCTGGAATACAGTAATTTCTTGTTATTACCAAAGTGGAAACTTTAAAGAGGCTCTACGGTATTTTAGCCTGATGAGGAAATTTGGATTTGAACCTGATTCAGTTACATTCACAACTGCTATTTCCTCATGTGCCAGACTTTTGGATTTGAACAGGGGAATGGAAATTCACAAGGAGTTGATAAATAGTGGGTCTCTGCTGGACAGTTTCATTGGCTCTTCTCTTGTTGACATGTATGGAAGATGTGGAGACTTAGAAAAGGCTTTAGAGGTTTTTGAGCAGATGCCTAAAAAGACTGTTGTTGCCTGGAATTCCTTGATTAGTGGATATGGTTTGAGAGGTGACAGCATATCATGCATTCGCCTTTTAAAGAGGATGTACAACGAAGGAGTCAAGCCAACTTTGACTACTTTATGTAGTTTAATAATGGTTTGTTCACGATCTGCTCGACTACTAGAGGGAAAGTTTGTACATGGATATATAATACGAAACAGAATACAACCTGATATTTTTATTAGTAGTTCACTCATGGATCTATACTTCAAATGTGGAAGGGTAGGGTTAGCCGAAAACATCTTTAAATCAATACCAAAGTCCAAGGCAGTTTATTGGAATGTCATGATCTCTGGATATGTGACTGAAGGGAAACTTTTTGAAGCACTTGTCTTGTTTAGTGAAATGAGAAAATCTTACGTTGAGCCAGATGCTATTACTTGTACCAGTGTTTTAGCAGCTTGTTCTCAACTAGCAGCACTAGACAAAGGTAAAGAGATTCATAATCTGATCATGGAGAAAAAATTGGATAACAATGAAGTGGTTATGGGAGCTCTCCTGGATATGTATGCAAAGTGTGGCGCAGTAGACGAAGCATTCAGTCTTTTCAAATGTTTGCCAAAAAGAGATCTGGTGCTCTGGACTTCAATGATTACTGCTTATGGCTCCCATGGCCAGGCGTATGAAGCTTTGGAGCTTTTTACTGAAATGCTGCAATCCAATGTAAAACCTGATAGGGTTTCTTTTCTTGCTATATTATCTGCTTGTGGCCATGCTGGGTTGGTTGATGAGGGATGCCATTACTTCAATCAAATGATGAATGTTTATGGCATTAAACCTGGAGTTGAACATTATTCATGCTTGATTGATCTTCTTGGACGTGCTGGAAGATTGCATGAAGCATACGAGATTCTACATAGAAACCCTGAAATCAGGGATGATGTTGGGTTGCTAAGCACGTTATTTTCTGCATGCCGTTTGCACAGAAATATTGATCTAGGAGTTGAAATTGCTAGAATTCTTATCGATAAGGATCCTGATGATTCATCAACCTACATTCTCTTATCAAATATGTATGCTTCTGCACATAAATGGGATGAGGTACGGAAGGTGAGATCAAAGATGAAGGAGCTTGGGTTAAAGAAGAATCCAGGGTGTAGTTGGATTGAGATTAACCAAAAGATCCTGCCTTTTTTTGTCGAAGACAATTCACACGTGCATCTAGAATTGGTTAATAAATGCCTTTTATATCTCACTGCTCACATGGATGATGAGTCTAAGCCATTTATATATCATTTTGATGTTGAAAATGTACTTTATTCAAATGCTCATCTAATTTTGTCTATTTAAAGTGTATGCTCACAAAGACTGAGAGCTTCTCTCTTTTAGAGGTCAAATAACTAACAAAGTCAAGCTTTAAAGCTGATGATAGATTTGCTAGTTAGCACAATAGCATTGTATTCTTACTGTTTACTTTATCTATACCATTTTGTTTATAGTTGTAATAAATCTCTCCTGTAACTATCATGTGTCAACCTTTCCAATTCCAACCTTTTTTTCCTACCATCTGATGGTTGTTTCCTAATGTCATGTAAATGAATGATGGATAATAATTTAAATGGGTGCCTTGCTTTTAATTTTCCCTCACTTTGTTCTCTTAGACATTGTTCTAGTTAAGTTTTGCAGTTGCTATAAATGGTGTACCAGAAAAAAAAAGCACAGGATTTGCGAAGGCCATTTCAAAGACGGAGCATGTTGTACTGAATGTACCTAACAACTTCAAGTATGTTAAAAGAGAAAGTTCTCGTATTCTGAGTTTCTATTGTTAGAAATTTGTTTGCTAATAGGAGAGAAATAGAAAAAAGAGTATTGTATGAGTATGAGTAGAAAAATTTTATTGTCTGAATATGAGTCATATCTTTAAAGTGTTTCTAAGGCCCTGTAGAGTCAGCTTTCTGATTTTACACTTGGTAAATTTCATTCACCTCCTTTCATTACTTTGGCCTGTTGAAGTGTAGAGTATGAAAGTTTGGCGTGGTTGAATATTGAAATTTCATGTCATTCAGCAGTTGCTAACTAATTTGCTGAAGCACATTTTCTCCAACTTAACTGATTTGCAAAGTTGGAATTTTCTTTTGATTGAGTAGGTAAATTATAATGTTATGGAATGTGTACAGAAAATCAGAAAAAGAAAGTAACTGGGATTATATTTCTGTAAAAGTTATGGTATTTTAATGATTGATTGTTATTGTAAATTATAATCAAAATTATTTTTTAAATGCATTTATTAAAAGTGATTGAACCTAAAAGCATATCAACTTTTATGAAAGAAAAAAATGCATGTCCGAAGTTAAAAGAGAGTTTTGTTGAAAAATAATCATAAATTATGCAAACAACATTTTAGAGTTTTTATTATTGAATTTCAGTTTATATGTCTCAGACGTATAAATGATTTTATAAACAGTTTTTTTTTTTTCATGCAACAGAAAAGAAAAAAAAAACTTTCCCAATTTTAAATGCTGTAGATGAAAGGATGGCAACACCTGCAAATATTAATGAGTACATGCTTTCATTGAAATGAATTGCCTTTCTCTCTTGGTCAAGCATTTTACAAAATTAATCCACTCAATATAAATGCATTACTGAACTAATGTTTTTTCTTTATTATTTATTGACTGAACTAAGATTCTTAACATCACTAAAACTCCAATGGCAACTTCAATGACCTAAACCAGCAAATTTTGCTTGCCAAAGAGAACTAAACACAAAAGGACAATATAACTTATAAATCATACACAATGCACAAATGAAACTAATAAACTCATGTTAGGGGCGTTTGAGGAATTTTATAATTATTTTATTCAATTTGAAACGTTGATAACTAGTTAGTTAAATTTAAACTTACGATGACTAATATTCTGTAACATATTAAATAAGGGCTAACCAATTTTTTTTACATAATATAGCAATTAAATATTATATATATAGTCAGTGGCGGAACTTGAGCAAAAAATGCAGGGGTGTCAAATTAGATTTATTATATATAATTTGTTTTTAGTTAGAAAAACAAGCTATTTATCTTTTCTCTTTATTTCCTCTGCTTAAAACAAACACACGTAATAGTAGAATTCAAAAAAATATTACTATCATTCGCTATTATATCATGATACCAAAACATGAATACCATTTTAGATAAGTCCTTCGTACCTCATCAATTTGATTTGGTGGTATTGTCAAATTTGAGGCTGTTTTTCCCGGATCGCGTTCAGATGAATTTTTAAATTCATTATATGTAACTCTAAGAACTTTAGAGATTTGTTTTTTATTGTCTTGAATTCTTGGTTTTCATGA
>Ga0214542_1004772_pt1 | contig 26502 bp, 11 predicted proteins | sample CNSS1metaG_FD_160096 | JGI IMG/M metagenome (GOLD analysis project Ga0214542, IMG submission 160096) | Root nodule microbial communities from cowpea collected in UCLA plant growth center, Los Angeles, California, USA - CNSS1 | ecosystem: Host-associated > Plants > Roots > Nodule | place: USA...
GAAATAAAAAAGTATTTTAGAGATTTTGAAATAAGTCTAAAATGTTTTCAGAATAAACCTTTAAAACTTAATGAAAGTTAGAAAAACCTCCCTTAATTAAATTTATTCGTGGAGGTCCAACAAACCTCTGCTAAATAACCTCCTCTATTAACTGATTTTTTTGTAGTGCCAATGGTATTTTGTATTTAACAATTTCACCATTCTTTATTTGATTTTTGTGCAAAAATCCATATGTACCCGATGGGTTTCACACCTTTAGGTGTGCGAACCATAGGTCCAAAAACCTTTTGTTTAACAAGCAAAACTAATTATGCTTATTTGCATATTTTCATTTTGGCCAATCATGTCTTTGTCGACAATCTTCAATGATCATTGTTTATTGATCACCATTGTCATTCATATCATTCGTCGCTATATTATATGTAAAAGTTTCATCAATGTTGACTTAATTTTGGTTCCATATTATATGATTCATGACATAATTTATTGAGATCTCATCATTTTCAACAATTTCAGGTACTTGAGGTTCTTCTGGAACCGAATCATTAATTATGTCAAAAGATTCTTTTGGGATTTCAACCTTTTTGGCTAGGTCATCTTGCATTTTAGCTTCCTTTCTCATTCAAGAGTTTTTATCGTTGGAACCAATAGGCCTACCACGCTTCAAACGTGTCTTTAGAACTAACAAACCTACTATGTTTCAGGTGTGTTATGAATTAATATCAAATATACTCGAAGCATTAACAATTGGTATATATATGATTTGATTACCCTTTCTATCAATAAGAATATTTGGTAATTGATTAACTAATTTTGTAAATGAATTATCCTTTGAACTTCTAGTTCACATTCTTTTGTATGAGGATCAAGATTAGATAATGATAATTCATTCCAACCAATATTCTTTTCCAATTGTTTTCTTTCTCCCCCTAATGTTGGAAAAACTTATTCATCAAAGTGATAGTAAAAAAGTCAAATTGTAAATAAGTCTCTTGTTGGTATATCCAACATATATTCTCAATCGTCTCTAAGGACTCGCCAAGTCCTTTTTTATGGAGAAATTGAAACATATACACCACACTAAAAAATTCTTACATGAGAATATTAGGTCAATGACCAAAAACCAACTGCATAATAGAGTATTTGTGATAACTTATTGGCTTGATACAAATCAATAATGCAACATGCAAAATTGCATATCTCTAAGTATCCATTGGAAGATTAGCTCTCGTAAGTAATGGTCTTGCAACCAATTTTAGACGTTTTAGTATGACTTATCAAGTCTATTTTGAGTATCAACATGTGCTATTGGATCCTCAACTTCAATTCCAATTGATATACAATATTCATGAAAAACATGAGATGTAATTTCACAAGTATTATCAAAACAGTTTTCTAAATCGGATGATTTAGGAAGTGAGCTCTTAATTGTACTAATAACTTTGCAATTACTTGATTGCGAGTTGATAATAAACAAATATGTGATCATCTAGTTGATGCATCAATTAAAACCATGAAATATATAAATGTTCCACATAGTAGGTGTATTGGACCACAAATATCACCATGTATTCGTTCTAAAAATGAGATTGACTCATTTTTAATTTTTCTGGTGATGGTCTAATTATCAACTTTTGTGAACATATAGTACATGAGAACTCATTGGTCTGAAGAAGTTTCTTGACTCTTAAGTGGGTGTTAGCATGAGTTTTTCAACCTTTTTTTCGCATCATAATAGATCCAAGATGACCCAAATGATCATACCAAACAAGGAATTCATTTTGATTCGTAAACTTCTGGTTTACCATGACATGCATTTTAATTGTACTAATATATGCGTAGTACAAATCATCCAACTGATCATGTCAAACAAGACATTCATTTTGATTCGTAAACTTCTGGTTTACCATGACATGCATTTCAATTGTACTAATATACGTGTAGTACAAACCATAAGATAATGTTGATAATTTCTCCAATATACATTTTTTTTTCAACTCAATCGTAGAGATATAAAAATATTTCATATCTTTTTCATTGTTTGTCTCAATATAATATCCATTTAAACAAATATCCTTGAAACTTAATAAGTTTCTATTCAACTTCTTAGTAGAAGTATAATAGCTCTTCCAGAGCCTTCAAATATATTTGTAGTACTATAAATAATACTAACATTGATGTCTCGCATTACCAAACAAGAGAAAATTTTATTACTCTTGAGAATTGTATAAGTTATTACACTATTAATAAGACACATATCCTTTGGTACTGGTGCAAACCTTCATTTTTCATATAAACGTAAATATCAATATGAGATTTTTTTAACACTCTCATAACTAATGAGGTGATCAATGCTTCCATTTGCTTTAACAAAGAAAATAATAATATCAAGATGAGTAGCATCCATATGACCATAATCAGAATCACCATCTTCATAAGCAAAATGTGTTTCTATGTTATTCTCATTATTTGTAAGATGCTTTGGTGTACAATAAGTACAACTCAAATGGCCTTTACCACTGTAATGATAATATATACTTTCATCTTTTTGTCAATATTTTCACATTTTCCTTTTCCCTTTTTCACATTATTGTGCCACTTCTGGTGACAAAATGTGTCTTTGAAATTTATTTTATAACCATGTCCATAATCAATATCACGATCACGATCATGAAAATATATATCAAATGTTGTTGCATTCACTTTTGGGAATGGAGCAGAACCAATTGGACAGGTTCATGATTTTCTATCAAAAGCTCATTGCTTTGTTTAGCCATACAAAGGCATGAAATAAATTCATAATATTTATTGTTGCATTCACTTCATAGGAATGGAGCAAATTAGGCGAATCTCATGATTTTTCATCAAAAGTTTTATTGCTTTGTCTATCCAGCCATATATAGGCATGAAATAAATTCATAATATTTGTGAAATCTCTTTTCACAATATTTTTGTTGCATGACCAAATTAGTTTCTTAGATGTTTTATTTCTTTCTTTAATGGTATCCTAAGATCCATTGCATCTAAATGTATTTCAACATTTAAAATCCAATATAAGGAATTCTTCCTTGTAATATCAAGATGACAAATTCAAAATTTGTAAGTTTTGACATGTTTAAAATTAGTAATAATACTAGTAATAATCATCATAAACAAATAATAATAATCACTGTCATAATAAATAAAAATAATAAGACGGATATGAGAATTGATAAAGTCAAACAATTCTTATCAGAAGAAAAAGGATTAGAAGAAGCCTGGATTGAGACACGTAGAACATTATCGTTAGAGAGAAAAAACTTTCACTAGTCTTCAGAGTCCTCAATTGGGTGGAGCATCGTGTTGATAACGTGCTATAAATAAAGCTAATAATAAAGGAGAGAAGAAAATATAATAGAAGGAAGAATAAACAATGAGAGAATAGGGAGCAACTCTTCTGTATATTATTATTGATAGGAATGGTCCTATTTATAGATACAACATGTAATCCATAAAGGAAACAAATCAACTTAGTTAATACAAATATTTATATAAAAAGTAATGAATCATATGAGTAAATGTATCAAATCAATGGACAATCATTAATTCATAACATATTTATAGTTTTTGGGTATATTGTTATGTTTCTTGATTATTATTATCATTATTTTTTAACTTTTGTTTTCTCTAGGGACCTTTGAGCAATAACAAGACGTGGAATTTGTGTTCCATTGTAAGGTAAGATATGTGTATCTCACCAACAAATATAGGGTAAGATGTTTGCATTTCGAAAATCAATATTACATATTGGATATTCTTATGTGTTTATGATTTTTTTTTTTAAGTTTTTCGTTTAAATTTGTTTTTTCTAATTGCCTTTGAGTCATAAATTGTATTTGAGAGTTAATTGCATTTTTAAATTACTTTTGTTGTAGTCATTTATATTTTTGTTATATTTGTAGTTGTTGGGTATATTGTTATGTTTCTTGATTATTTTTTTTTTTTAACTTTTGTTTTCTCTAAGGATCTTTGAGCAATAACAAGACGTGGGAATTGTGTTCCATTGTAAGGTAAGATATTTGTATTTCACCCACAAATATTATGAGTTGAAAATGGCAATACTATGTATTTTTGTGTGTGTATGAAATGATTATCAATTCTTTAAGATTTTAGTTGAGATTTGTACGCATTTTTGTTTATTTGTCTTAAATGTTTCTAGATTTTTTTAGGTGCCTCTAAGCATTAATGAAGATAACATTTGTCTTCAATATTTTTTGTTTATTTGTCTTAAATGTTTCTAGATTCTTTAAAATTTTATGTTTAACTTTTTTATTATTAGGTATGTCTAAGCACAAGGGATAAAGCTTGTATTTAATTTCAAGTTTTAGAGATCGATAACCTTCATGATATAATAATTTTTTTGTATGTTGACATGATTATGGGTTGAATATTATAATATGTCCTTTAATTGTTTTGCTTAATTTATTTTTTCTAACTATCTATGAGAAGTTAATTGTGTTTTTAAATACTTTGATTGTGTTGATGAGACTCTTACAATCACAAGTTTAGAAAAAATGTAGTGATTGTTTGACTTAAGCTAGGATAAAATATGCAACAAGTAATCCGAGATCTATGTTATTATCCATTGTATGGTATGACATACTTGATTTTTGCAATGGGGTTATATGATTATCATGTCATTTAGTTAGTAATGCTTATAGAAACATGTTTCACCATATTTAGCTTATGAGATTCTTCTTCCCTGTTGAGGATGCACGAGACCCATCATTCATGCTTATTATTTAATGCATGTATATTGCACTTGTCTTTGAAATGATATTATGTATATGTATACTACTACATTACTTACATGTATTCCCTTTTTATCCCTTATTTTAATAGTAACAATCCTAACTGTTTACCTTTTGATGACAAAAATATGGTAGTTTTCTATCAGAAAATGTATATTCATATGTTGCTACAAAAGTCTAACAAACACCTCACTGAGTTCTTATGCTAAACTTTTGACGGCTGATAATATGACTATGCCTTTTCTATTCCACATAGGACAACAAAACAAACTTTTTCCTCCATTGGTATAACTTTAGCTATTTATATATAATTGTGCAAATACCTTCCCGTTTTAAGGCACCAAATGATAAAATAGATTTAGGTTTACGTACATAACTATCATGTTTGTTTACTTTATTATTAATTTCTCTAATTCATCTTCCCTTTGTTATTTATTTTTATTGTCTTTTTCTATTTATTAATAATACGAAATTTATTAAAATTGTGCTTATTTTATTGTTAGACCAAAATTCATGAATTTTGCAGAGGACAAATATGTTAATAATAAGTTGTTGAAGGATGTTGTAGCTAATTTTGCAGGGATTTATCTCACACATATTAATAATATTAGTAATACATGTCATGCCTCCTAAGTAGGATGACAAAATAAAGTAAGTTGTGTTCTTATGATATGTGTTTGTTGTAAGACTCGGGAAAATTAAATAAATAAAGAAATATTTATTTAATTTAAACGCAATTAAAGGAATCTTTATAGTAATTAATGCGAAGAATTCTGATACGGAGTAGTACTAGCTCAAGTGGTTGAAAATACTTGAATGTATTGAGAGGAATTGGGTTCGAGTCCTATGTATGCCATTAGTGAGTCCTATGTATGAACATGAATTGCTTGAATGCTTGTGTAATTGTTTGGTAATTGTGTGTTTGAACCTTGACTTAGGCAAAATAGGTTTCTTTTTGCCTAACTCCTTTTTAGCATGAATGAAAAGAGTCAGAAACCCTAGCCGCCTTGAGGAGCAGATGGAAGGGCTGGGAAACGTAATGGTAATAGCTCTTGAATGACAATTAAACTCATTTTAATTAATTTTAAGAGAGCATGCGGGAGTTTTTTCGGGAGAGGATCAAAGTGAAGGTAATTCCTTTGCTGAAGAAATAATCCTCAAAGCACATTGGAGCAGGGAATCTAGGTAAGGGGAGCTAACTAGTCTAATCTTTTAAAATGGCCAATTTTTAAGTTTTGTGGGATTTAATTACGAAATAAAGGATATATTTATATTATGCTTCAGAATTTTCTATTGTAATGGTGATTTCGTATGATGATTTTTTATTAGATATTAAGCCTGTGATTGATGAATTTTAGTAATGCGAAATTTATTATAACATGAATGTGTTGTTCGAAATTAGGTTTTGCTCATGGCTTGGGACATTAGAGGGACCCACGACATGCTTTGATTTCTTTTCTTTTTGTTTCATAATGCAAACAAGCAATCCACTTTAACTTGTTTTAATATTATTTGATGCACATATTTCCTTTTTTATGGGACTTTTGTACATTGTAGAGTGGTGCAGTGCACTCCTTAAGTGCTTACGTTTTGCGTTTGTGATACGTTTTGCATGGCTTATTGTGTTTGTCCTAGTTTGGGATATGCTTGATATTGTGATGAGCGGGTAGGTTCATGACTGATGATGAACACATGATAATATGAGCAGGGAGGTTCATATTATGATGCTCTCGTGTAAGGATACGAGCGAGGAGGTTCGTATGTTCCGTGGTCAAACTTGAGGGTTGTTGCAAGCGAAGAGGTTCGTAGCTGTTGGATCACGTGTGTTCGACTATGGGCGGGGAGGTCCGTAGAGTTGGACTACGAGCGGGGAGGTTCGTAGAGTTGGACCACGGGCGGGTAGGTTCGTGGAAGCATTGTAATCCCTAAGACCAGCTTGAGTATGTACCTTGTATAGTGCAGTGTGCTTTTCTTAATTTTTGTTTTGATATTATGATGTGAGACTTGGACTAAGAGATACTAATTATGTCATAAGCGGGTAGGTTCATGGCTGGTGGTGAACACATGATGATATGAGCGGGGAGGTTCATATCTTGATGCTCTCGTGTGTGGATATGAGCGGGGAGGTTCGTATGTTCCATGCTCACACTTGAGAGCTGTTGCGAGCGAGGAGGTTCGTAGCTGGTAGATCATGTGTGTTGGACTACGAGCGGGAAGGTCCGTAGAGTTGGACTACGAGCGAGGAGGTTCGTAGAGGTAGGACCATCAGCGGGCAGGTTCGTGGAAGCATCATATATCCTGAGTCCATGGTCAATTATTTGTGTGACTTGCAAGTTTAAAAACCTTGGGGTAATAAGGTCTTGGTAAAGAATTATCTAGAATAAAATAGTTGGGTGTATCTTGATTTTATTAATTTATATGTTAACTATTTATGAGCTCACCATTTCTGTGTGTGGCGATGATCATGTGACTTTTCACATGGGAGCATATGACGTTCCAGGTGATGTTGGTGAGGCATAGACCCGGAAAGGGTGTAACACCCTAGATGGATATTACTTGATAAAATAAATTTTTTATTGAAATTCAAGATAGTAAATAAGATTCCTAAACGCGGGAAAATTTAAAACTTTATCATTGTAGTTATATTACGATGTGACATCATTATTATAAGCTCATAGTCGAGAAAAGCTTCATAAAGTTTATTACAATGTCTGAAATTAAAATATAAAGTAAATCATCCCCTAGTCTTCCCCGCTCAATCCCTATGCATCAGCACGCTCACCTGGATTCATATATGCTCCCACGTGACAAGTCACGTGATCATCGCCAAAAACAAACATAAAGGGTGAGTTGAGAAAGAAAAATAATAGAATCAATGAAATAATAAGAATTAACCCTCACCCAATCTATCTTATCCAATTTTAGTTTATTAACTCTATTATAACATCATACCCCAATCTCATAACCTTTATGAGAAAGATCCATTCACAACCTTGGTCCTTAGGGATTATCATGCTTCCACGAACCTACCCATTTGTGGTCCAGCTCTACAGACCTCTCCGTCAGTAGACCAACTTTACGAACCTGCCTGCTTATAGTCCAACATGCGTGAACACCTATTATGAACCTCCCCGCTTATAGCAGCCTCAAGTGTGAGCACGAAATATACGAACCTCCTCACTCGTATCCCCACACAAGAGTACAACAGATACAAAACTCCCCGCCCGTATCAATCACGCATCTCAAATCTCCGTTACGAACCTTCCTGCTCGTAACTAATCCAGCATATCCCTGATCAAGCCATCAAACCCATCCATGAAAATCCATTTGCAATGGACCTCTGCCTCTACACTATCACTTGCCGCGGTATAAGCGCCGCCAAGCACCAGACACTTCCAAACCCAGCGATTTATGACTATCACATACATCTTATTTTAATTTAAAGTATATTCACTTATCCAATTACGTGAATCTCACTTCTTATCAAAAGGTAGCACTCCTAACTACCAATTATATTATTTTACTTTTCTCATATATACATAAATTCAATATGTAAATTATTCCATTATCAAAACATCACAAGAAAATAAAAACCTAAATACCCAACTACATGTGACAAATACTTAATAAAACATGCCTTTGTAAATTTTCTTATGCTACCACATAAAAAATTTACTAAACACTAATCCTAAACATCAAAACCACAATTTCATATTAATCCCCTTAATTGTATATTTATGAGTAGAGATGTCAATGTGAGCCGGAACCCGTGAGCCAACCCGGCTCACCACGGGTTCGAGCCGGGTTGGGTTGGAAATTTTTTTTTTTGTGATAATGGGTCAAAATGGGTTGAGCTCACTTAACCCACGGGTTATGCGGGTTCGAGTCGGGTTATGGTGAGCTGACCCACCAACCCACCTATATTTAAAAAAACCTAATTTAATAAAATTAATTATTTAAAATTAATATTTTTCACAATCTGAACAAAATTTAGACAATCCCTAATTCATTTCATTTTCACGCAGGCGCAATTCCCTTTCTCTATTCCTTTCCCTTTCCCTGTCGCGATGGTGCCATAGGTGGTGGTTGTCGGTGGTTCTTTGGCGGCGGTGGTCGACGTTGGGTGGCGGCCGTTCGGTGGTGGTCGAGCTGAGGAAAAATGCAATCCCCAACCAACCTAGTCCTCTTCTCATTTTCAATTTCAACCCACACAGCGCAGTTCCCTTCCCTCTCAGTCGTGTCCGTCGCGGTGGTGCCCACAGGTGGTGGTCGTCGGTCGTTCTTTGGCGGCGGTGGTCGACGTTGGTTGCGGTCGTTCGGTGGTGGTCGTGTCGAGAGAAAACGCAATCCCTAGCCTAATCCTCTTCTCATTTTCATTTTCGACCAACTCGCATTTCCCTTCCCTCTCACTCGTGTTCGTGGCGGTGGTGCCCAGAGGTGGTGGTCGTCGGTCGTTCTTTGGCGGCGGTGGTCGACGTTGGTACCGACCGTTCGGTGGTGGTCGAGCCGACGCTTCTTTTGCTCGTGCTGCTCCTGTGCCTAGCCACTTTCAGGTTTCTTTATTTCCCTTTCTCTGTTTTCTTCTATCCTGATAATATGTTCTGCTCCTGTGCAACATTAGTGACCACTGTAAATGTGTTCAAGTTTTTAAATTGTAGAAAGATCTAAATTGGCCACTGTAATATTCATTCTAAACTTGTATTTATATGTGTAATTATGTATGATTCTGTTTCTACTAAGGGAGTTTTGCAGACTATTAGTCTCATATCTATGATTCTGTTTCTGTGATATTGGTATGATGCTGTGAGAGTGATGCATATTTATGGCAGAAGCTTTTACTAATATTTGTTTGTGGTGCATATCATCCATCTCATAAATCACCAATTTTTTTATATGCATTATTCAGCAATAGATAATAAAAAAAGAGAAGAAAAAATATTACAAATATGATTTTTTTTTAAAAAAAAATCTTTTTTTTTTTAATTTTTATACGGGTTAGTGAGCCAACCCACTTAACCCACCAACCCGTGGTGGGTTGAGCCGGGTTGGAAAATTTCTGACTCACCAGAAAGTGAGCCGGGTTGAGCTCAGCAATTTCCAACCCGACTCGTGGTGAGCCAACCCGTGTGAGCCGGGTTGGCTCACTTTGACATGTCTATTTATGAGACAAAAATATAACGTTAAATATGTGTTAATATAAAGATAACCCAACTATAATTATAAAATTAACAAATCAACTTTTAAAACCATCCCAAAAAAACTACAAAAAAGGGAGTGGTTGCACTCTAAATCACGTAATGTGATTTGTCCCAAAACAAAGAAGACTACTTCTAAAAGGGAGTGGGACCCGTAGCTAAATAAACAATTCTCCAATAAGGAGTGGGACCCATGGTTTAAGAAACCATACCATGCACCTACGTAAGATTCACACACCAAACCACCAAAAGCTTAAAGTAAGTAAAAAGAATTGCTAGGTGGGCCCATGGTTATGCCATCACTTAAATAGCCTAAGAAATGTAACAATTAAAAGTCAAAGGCCAATTCTTCACCACCAACCATTGCAGTAACGTGAAAGAGGAAAGAAAAAGCAAAGTTTTCTCTCTTGGACCCATATGGAATATTTTATGAATTTTCTAATAGAAGGAGAAAAAAAAACCACACGGCCCCACCCTAAAACAACATCCATCAATTCCTTTTTCTTCTTTTGGAGAATTCAACATTTTGAATGAAAGTCCAAATCAAAAAAACCCCTGCACCATACCACAACAAATTCATCTAAACGTAAACCACCCCTCATTCTCTTGAAATTTTACATGTTTTTACACTAGTAACGAGAACGAGAAAATGAGTCCCAAAAGGACTACACAAAGCAACAAAAAATCACGTATAACACGATATTGTCATCATCACACAAGGCATATAAAAGGTATGGCATTCAATGATAATGGCAGTTCACAGATCAAATAAACCAACAACAAAACGTAACCACACTTATCTAGTTTTATATTTTAAACAACCAAAATCAAGAGTAACAAAAATAAATAACTAGATTCAACTCCCCTTACCTGGTTTCCTTGCTCTTAGTGCACTCTCAATGATCCTTTCTCGTCCCCTACGCTTCAACACTTGTTCCCACTCTAACACTCTTTTCCAGCACTCTCTTTCTCTCCTTAATTTGAAATTTTGTTTCTCTCTCTCTTGCTACCACACTCACGCACCTTTGTGTTCCACTCAATCTCTCCTTTTCCCAAAATTCTCTAGTTCAAATTAATAAAAAATCATTAAACGAAATTAATTAACACTATAAGCATCAATGGCCATTTAAATAGTGTTTTTACTGCCTTGAACTGATCCCAAGTTGCCATTCTGGTTTCCCCAGAGAATCTCTAGAGTTTCTATATTTTCCTTTTATATATAAAAAATACCAAAATGTTAAAAAGAGCAACTCTCACCAACCAAGGTTGGAACTCACATCCCAACACTCATTATACATAAGTATAACCATCAAGCTATCATATAATTCACATTTAATTCACACATACATACCATGTTAAGTCTTACTTTCGCATTCAAAATATATTTGTAAAAGAAAACATAATTAAATAGACATACCACAACACACACATGACTCAAACCCAAGCCCTCTCCATATAACTAAGTACTCTCAACTACTTGAGCTAGCACTATTCCTTGTCTAAGCATTATCAAGGAACTCCTTTAGGGTATTTCCAACTCACCATTACTTATACTTTATTGATTATTATTTATATGAATTTCCTGTGTCTTACAGAGGGGCTAGCATGGGAAAGCTTTTTATGGAAGTTTACTATCATTTTAATTTCAGATTTTTTGTAAATCGCATTTTTTACTAGAATATGAACTAGATTATGGATTATTGGAACACTATGGTTTAGTTGGATGAGTTTAATAAATGTTTTTAATTTCTCGTGTTTTGGGAAAGACATTTAAATAAATGTGACTTTATGATTTCTTTTATTTTATACTATTTAAAATTAGTAATATTCGACCGGGATGTTACACTTGTGGTGATATAAGCTTTTGGTAATTTATCAAATTGCATTAAAGCTTTGCAATACGTCCTGCACCTGACATTGCATTATATCATGCACCTAGCAATATTGCATACTTGTAAGTATTCTTATACATGTTTCAAAGAATACATGATTCCTACGAATTAACATGTGGCTGGAGGAAGAAGTAGAGGAGTTTCTTTGAAACCTTTAAAATTATAAAATGTAAGACGCTTGAAAGATTTTATCATATGTAAGACGCTTGAACCAAGACCATTCAAACACTTCATATGATGGTGAAATAGTAGCTATAAACTTAGTTTGTTAATAATTTTTCATAAAACTCACTTAGATTCTTTAGAAGAAAAAAGTATTAACTCATCAAATTTTGGAATGACCCATGCACCACTTTCCAAAACATATCTGAGTGAAACAAAAACATTGAAATCCCTTTCTAACTTATGAGTCTAGAGAGCATCACTAATCTTAAACTAGAAAACTTGGTTTCTACATTTCATGTACATATGTTACAATTTGTGTGAACAAATATGCAGCAATTTCCTAATCTTTGAAGTCTAACACATTATTTTTTCCTTGATGAAAATTGTAATTTTTATGCTAACACCTTATCAACAAGTTAAACCAATCTTTATTCTTTTGTTCACTCATATCATAGTGTGTTGTTTAGCATTTACCAAAGAAATTGTAGTTATGGGTCCTCATATCTTTTGCTTCGATTTTACAGGTAACAAAAATGATGGTAAATGCTTTTACATTGTTTTTGCATTTTCGGATGCAATAGCCAAGAACTTCGAAACTAGTTGGAAGTTTAAGGTGTTTTCCTAATTTTATCTTTATTTCTGAACTCTAAGCTTTGTAAATTTCTATTTAATAGCCAAAATGAGTTATAATTTTCATATATACATTAGTATAGTGAAGGATGGTGGTATCTATAGTCTGCATTCACTTATTGTTCCAGCGAAAAATGCAGTTGTAATGTGCTTTGGACTTTAGGATGTCTTAAGAAGATATGAGTCTATCTAATACTTTGTGTGTGTTCTTGATATTAGAGAAGGAACTGAATCAAGTTCAAGAGATATTTAGGCAAGCATCAAATGACAATTAGGGTATTTCATGACTAGATCAACCAGAAGTATGAAAGCAAGAACTGTTGCAGGAAGATCTTCCTTTTCTCTATGTAATCTTGATTAACTGACAGTCTATACATGTTTTTAATGTTGTATATTTTTATTGACACGTTATATTTTTCCAAAAGAATGAATGATGACTTTATAAAAAAAATAATGATCAAGATTAAAATTTATTTAATGGGTTGCATTACCACTTATAGAAGTTATGTGTATTATTTTAGTTTTGTACAATTTATTTTTATTTAATTTTTTAAAAAATAATGTAATTAATTATTTAATTTTTATATTATCAAATTATTTATTTAAATATTATATATATATATATATAATTATATATAATTATAACACTTAAATATAATTATTTAAATAAATTATTCATTTAAATATAATAATAAGTATACTAATTTCTTTAAAACAAATTTAGACAAAAGAGTATAAGAGATTTAAATATAATATTAATTATAAACAATTACGATATTTGAAGAATTCAATATAAAAATATTATAAAATTAATAAAATCAATTTATAATATATATATATATATATATATATATATATATATATATATATAACAGTAACATTAATGTAATCAAATTTTATTATTTATATTAATAGTAATAATATCATAATAAACATTTATAAATAATTATATATATTTAAACACTTTCATTATTAATCTATTATTATTATTATTATTATTATTATTATTATTAATATTGTTATGTAGAGATCATAGTTCATTGTCTACATTATTATATTATTTAGTTTTATTATTATTATTTTTAATATTACTATTATTATTGTTATTCCGCTATTATTATTATTATTGGTATTATTTTGAATTATTATTATTATTTATAATAGTAATATTATTATTATTATTACTATTTTTATTTTTATTATTTTATTGTTGTTATTTTTGTTATTTTTACTACAAGAAATGTTAATTTTAACGAGAGTTTATTACTAGAGCTTACGTTAACCTCCAATAATAACTACACGTAGTAGAGGTTTATAAAACCTCTTGTAAATGTCTAGGGTTATTTTAGAAACCCTATTAATGGTCAGAATTTTTATTGTACCTCTGGTAAGTGTTGAAAACCATACAGTAAAATTCATTTCCTTTCTTCTTTTGCACAATCCCTCCTTACTCGTTTTCAAATAGACTAGATTTCTGAACACACTCAACACAAAATGCCCTCCCTTTGTTATTTTCGTTCCCCTCTCACCACAATATCTTTTCATTTAGGTCTTCTGCTCAACACATCATTCATCAGTCTTGCGTTGGTGCGTATCGATCATTGCCTCTTTGATTTTGCAGCAGAGAGAGTGTGAGAATGCAGGAGGTAGTGCGCATATGTTGTCCTCCAATGGATCTGTTTCACTCAGAGTCGATGTAATTGGTTCAACTCATCATCCCAATCGAAAGAGTTGCTTAGTTTGGCTTGAGAAAAGGAAAAAAGAAGAAGGAAAGTAGGGTTTTGGCGGAGGATAAGTAGAAGTTTGGGAATACCAATTGCTCCATGAGGCATCAGGTCACATGGTGACGATTGAGCTCAAGAGTGGCGAACTCTACCATGGAAGCATGATCAAGTGCGAGGACAACTGGAACTAGAGAGCCTCACCTACATCGCCAAGGTTCCATTTCCCATCTTCCTCAAATCGCCAATTCCTCACCCTTTCTAACCTATTTCTTTTGTAAATGGATCTAATAAGGACAAACTCCAGTTTTCTCTGCATTTCGATTTGCAATCTCATGTATAAGGGAAGAAAAAGGAACGATAATAGGTTGAATTAGCATCACTTATTGGCTTCGCTGAACCTATGGAAGTTATAATAGTAGGTATGTCATCTGATATATGTTGCTTTTCTCAATAGAATTTGATTTTCTTTTTAAAGAATTAAAGAACTTGAAAGCAAGAACTAGAGTAATGTGGTATTATAACAATGATGAGCCATGGCATGCTTCAAATTTGGTGTGAAGTAAGATATGCACTACATAGTAGTCACAGTTTCGATTAGTTTTTTAGCATATTCTTGAGGTAAGCCTACTTGCTTTGGGCAGAAAATGTAGAGTACAAGTCAAGGGAGAGTAATTTACTACCACAAAATTTCAATTAGTTGAGACACTTTACATTTTGATGAACTTCTATTGTTTTCTTTCTTAATGTGTATAGTAACAGGAATTTGGTTTGCCTTGTAACTTGTTGCAATTTTCTGGAATATTGTAGGTATTCAAACATCCAGTGATGCAAACACTTTTCCATCTCTGCTAAAATACCTGAATTCACCAACAAGAACAAAATAGTGGTCCTCCAACATTCTATAAAATTTGAAAAGGAGATTGAGTGTGGTGGAGGTTACATCAAACTTCTATATGGATTTGTTAATCAAAAGAAGTTTGGTGGGGATACACCTTATATGTATGTTCCTTATTTCATGTTTTCTACTTTGTTTTTATTCTTGGTTTATGTCAAATGAACAAATAGTAAATCTGCAATCTAAATAAGTTAATTTAATGGTGCCTAGCTCATTACACAATCATACAAGCTATTGAGATATAAAACATGTCTGCTAATGAGTGGACCTTTTTACATAGAAGAAATTAGTATTTCATACTTTAATATTTTGATAATATTTTGTTTTTGTTTATTTTTATACTTAAAACCTTTTGCTATAGTTTTCAAAATATAGCATTGTTGAAGCTAGATTGACAGTGATATCAAATTTGCATATTCAGGTTTAAGATGACATCATTGCTTTTATTGGATCGGGATTGAATTAAAACAATCTAATCCTTCATGAAGAAGCATATCATTGTACAGTCTAAACAGTTTGGTGAACTGAAAGATCAAGTAACAGTGGAGCAGATTTTACAGGTTGTTTTTATGGATTCAGAGCCTAGTAGCCCTGTAAGTGCTGAAATATAAGTTTTTCACTTCTATTTTGTGGCTATATTCTCTTACTACATTAATACTTAAAAGTACAATTAAATGTTAATAAACTATTCCAAACGCATTTTCTGAGTCTGGTTTATCTAAAAAGGGGAGGAAACGAAAGGGACGCGTTGTTTTGTTTGAGTAAGGGGGAAATGAGTAAATTTATTGTTTTATGGTGTCAAAGGAGTTCTTTCCCAATAACAATAAATTTGAGTGATTCCACTATTAAATATGTATTAGTTGGTAAAAGTACACTAGATTTTTTTTGGCAAGCCAATCAGTAAGGGAGAAGTTCCTAGAAAGTATTTAATGTACTTATTTGAGATTGGATATATGATGTGATTATAACCTATTGAATGATGAACATAAAGATCCCTCTTTTTGTACCAATTTAATTAAATGTATATATATATATATATATATATATATATATATATATATATATATATTCAAACTCAGATTGAACAGAAATGAAACTCTAAATAGTTTATTCTTTGTCAATATACAATCTTTCAATGTGGTTGCCATTGCCTTGCTTTTCTTGTTTGTAAACTTTCACAACAAGAATTTAAGTAGCTTCTGGACGTTATTAACAAGATAACTAATGATCGATGGATGATTCTTTCAGCTTGGAATCCATCTAATCTTAAATTGATAGCACTTCCCCCTTACCACATGTTTGCGCAGGTCTGCAGATATATTTGGGTTTATCTTAGAATAAATATCTCTTTCTCTCGTTTACCTTTCATGAATTGATATTGGAATATACAATTGGTGGACTTGTTATATTTTTTAAGAGTTGTTTTTCTGCTTTTCCAAAGAGCTCTATTAGAGAATCATTTTTTCCATTAGGCAACATTAACGATGGTATATCTTAACCTCTTTTTATCTTGTTCAGATGGTCATGGTAAAAGGGAAGCATTTATAATATATAAAACATTAATTTGAACTTCTTTGGGTCTATACTATGATGAAGCGTTGATGATTTTTCTTGTTTAAATTAAAGAAAAGTGCAAAGAAATAATAGTAAAACTGATGTCCGATTAGATGCTCTCAGTAAAGGGCTTCACAATTATTTTTATTGTATTTTGTATGTTTAGAATATCATTTAGAGGTTTTTCTCCCTTTGGATGATTAGAAGAATAATACAAAAGGAGGTTGATTAGTTGGTTATAATTCCACTGTGATAATAAGTTTTATGTTTTTGGTAATCCAAATTTGTTTTGTGGATGTAGCAAACCGGTGGACCAAAAGCAAACTAATGGTGAATCCAACAACCACCAAATTACCGTAACAACCAAAGCATCGTGTAATCACCCTGCTAATTGGATTGGACTCTCTAACATACACATTTTTTTTAAGTCTGCACATGTTAATTGACCTCAAATTTGTATTGATTCTTTGTACTTACACACACACACACACACGCTCTTACACTCATCTCTACGTGACAATTTTAGATTAAAGTTTATTAAAATTTGATATTGCAGCCCTAATACCTCACATGTTGGACTTGGATAAACCTGTAGTTTTTTCATGCGAAGAGATTTTTGCCTCAACCAATGGTTTCCCTGATTCAAATCTACTTGGGCTCTACTTGGGCACAAAGCACATGGTTCTGTTTAGTATGCTCTCCATTGTGACCAGGTTTGGGGTCGTACACTTTTAGTTGTGTTGTAGAAAAAAGCAAGTGCTTCACCATAAGGAAGTTGCTATTAAAAGAATTACAGCTGCTAAAACTAAAGAATTTATGCCAGAGATAAAAGTTTTGTGCAAGGTTCATCATGCTAATATGGTAATGCTTTCTTATTATTCGCAATAGATTAGTTTTCAGAATAAATTCCTTGCAGTAATTCAAGAGCTTGAGTCCAATTTCTTATTAATTTTGTCAAGGTAGAATTAATTGATTAGCTATGCGGCTAGTCATGATGATTTTTCCTTATTTATAAATATGCTCAGAAGGGTTCACTCAGCAGCCATTTGCATGATACTCAAAATAAGGGTAAGATCGCGCCAGCTGCTAATTTACTTTAAAGCATCTTGATTTTTACTACAGAAATACTTGAATATAATCAGTAGTACTGATAAAAGCTTCCTATTCAATGATGAGAAGGTTTGAATTGGAATTTTGTCGTCTTGCCTGAACATAATGAATATATGGTTCAAGACCATTTTTTTTTATTTTGTCTTGCCTGAACTCTCAATTAAGATTTTCTAATTCTAAGCTTTAGTCATTTTGAACAGAAACTTGAATATGGATAGCTTGTCAACCTGTTTTTGGAAACGAAGAAAACTCTGGCAAAGTATCTTTCTGTGATATAATTATGTGTTATGTGTATCGAGAGTGGTGTCACGAAAGCACGACATATAGCATGATCATGATCTACTTTTATTGAATATTTTAAATTTGATTTATAATAATTTAATCTAATTGGATGCTGTAAAGAATGAGACATAAAAATATTGAGTGATTACTTTCAAAATTAAGATTGGTTTCCTTCGTGTGCAGTAGAGCTAGTGGATTAATATATTTGATATGATGGCCTTTTATGTTGTTGTTTGAAGGATTCTCATTGGAAGAAGTAATAGACCATACCAAGCAGGATTTCCATGTGTTCCTCGATTTAACAAGGTTAGAAGCACCAATACAAGTATTTAACAGGGTTAGAAGCACAAATTCAAATCAGTGATGGTTGCATCATAAATTTGTTAAAACATTTTGTTTGGTTCTTAATGTAAACTAACAGATGACTATAATGTATAATTTCCTTTCATGTTTTTTACTACTTGTCACTTGGTTTCAATTATTTAGGTTAGTGTACAAATATTTGGTGTACAATAACATTGTGTGCCTTATCCAAAACAACGAGCCAATATGCATACTATGTGCAAAGAATATTGTAGAAAAAAGAAAAAAATATCAGGACAATTTTGAACTTGTTTGATATTAAAATTTTAGAATTTGTTCTTTGTTCCTTTTATAAACATTATATTTACAAATAAATATAAAAAATCTAAAACTTTTGCCTTTTATAATTTTTCTTTTATTTCAAGATTTATGTATTATTAGAAAATGCAAAGCAAACAAATATGCAGTAGTAGATGTTTTTAAAAACCCTACTAGGCAATAGCAAAGGTTTTAAAAAATCTAAGGCAGTAGCGGGGGTTTTGAAAACCCCAGACAGTAGTTGTGGTTTTGAAAACCCCAAGTAAGTTGAACTTTTCCAGGGGTTGTTAAAAATCCCTGATAATCTGTTAGTCACGTTGGTTCTTCTAGGAGAATTGCAAACCCATGGTAAAGCCATTGGTGGGGGTTAAAACTTCCATAAATGTCAAATATAACCCCCACTAAAAATAATTATTTTTGTAGTGTTTGTACATGTAATGTATAATATGTCTATATTTTATTTTAACAATAATTTGTATATATGTCATACTGTACCATCTTGTATTTTATATATATATATATATATATATATATATATATATATATATATATATATATATATATATATATATATAAATATAAATTATTTTTTTTTTTTTTTTTATATATATATATATATATATATATATATATATATATATATATATATATATATATATATATAAAGAAAAAAATTCTAATTGTGTTGTGTTGTCAGGGCAAAGAATTTATCATCACCTAAAATGCACCACATTTGTAATCCATATTTGTTAATCACCAATTTAATTGTAGAAGGTACAATTAGACAAAGCTTCAATTCAAGTATACTAATATAATTTATTAGTTTGATTAATTTCTCTAAATACATTCACATTAATAGGGCATGCTCAATGTTATCATCTCTGGAATGGTAGCAATGTCAAAATAACAATGATTTGGACAATAATTTACAATAGAAAATAATATGTAGAGTTTAAAATATATAACTAAATCAAAAAAAGGAAAATATGGTTGTAAAGATTTATGATAAAAACATCAAACACGCAAAGGAAAAACTAGAAATAATAACTTTATAGGTTTAGATGATCCTTGTTGTGAGCAACAGTTTTCAAAATATCAAGCATATGACTTCAACCAAAAAAGAAAAAAAGAAGAAGAGGGGAGAACATCAATACCAATGTTTCCAATTCAACATAGGGTACACAAAAAAGGAAAATAAAACAATGATGTAATGAGAAAATATAATCAAAGATAACTAGTAAGCTTTGTGAATAGCTTAATGTATCTGCATTGTTATCCTATTGTATGCATGTCGTAGCACAATTATTGTTTTCTAATTTCATTTATTTAAAAAATTAGCATGATTAATGTATCTATGTATAGTTTTCTCTTCCAATTAACCAAAAATAGGCATGTATAAAAAACAATTCCAAGATCATGAAAATAAAGATGAATCAATAACATGAAAATGAGTAATTTTAACAACATAAATGCCAGAAGAAATAAAAATAGCATCTTGGATGGCATTTTTTTGTAGCCTAACACATATAAGAGCCAAGATTTCAAATCTTTGAAAATCTAAATATAAGGATACTATGAAAACAAAATAACTCTTACTATCATATAATATAGGGAAAACAAAGGAATCTACAATGATATGCAAGAATTTTTTTCAACTTCAAATCTAACTGTCAATTGAACCAACATCTCACTCAAGTAGCATTAGGATGCAACTTCTATTCACCCATTACTAATACTAGTGGGTTTGTGACTCGTGTCATTTTTCTGGAAAATATAGAAAATGAATTCCTAGTACAAGTAGTTTTAATTTAGGAACAATTGGATGCTTGAGTCATTGAATGGATCATGATTAACACTACTCTTTGTAAACCGTTAACTTTATGAATAATTTGTTTTTCATAAATTACAAATTTTAAACCAGAAACATATGTTTTGCAAATTCTATGAAATTTTAAACACAATGCACGACATATGAGATGTAACAAAGGTGGTATTAATCCATTTAATAAAAAATTATGGAAGACTTCTAACTTGTTAAATAAAATAAATAAATAGCAAATCATGTTATTTGTGATCAAGATAAATCATATCCAACCATATTATTATTGTTCAATAATTCAAAGAATCTCAAACTCAACTTTGCATTCATAATTCCAAAATTTTACTATGCAAAATCTGTTTCTAATATTTGAAGAGACCACCATTCAAAAACTTATGTGTGACTTATAAAATTCCGATTTCAGCAAATAAAGATGGAAAAGGAAAAATAAGGCAAACTATGTGAGTCGAGATGAACAAATTTAAAAGCAGAAAATTTGAGATGAAGTTGCAAAGAGGAGCACCTAAATAGAAGTAGGAATCACATGTAGGAATCACACTTTGATTGTGATGGCACGATTAGTGTTGTTACTTGACGATGACAAAATAAGAAGTGAGTTAGGGTAAGAGTAAACAAAATTGAAAGAAGGAAACGAAATCGAAATCAGTGACGTAGTGAAATGAAATCGAATGCAGTGATACAAGGAAATAAAATCGAAATCGAAAGTAAAGAGATGAAATCGAAAGAGAAAGACCGATGAAAGGAGGGAGATGAAATTGGAAGTGGGAAAAGGTCTTTGTTACTTGAGAACACAATGGAGGCACAAAAGAGAACAAGAAGAATAATGACAAAATCAAAATTGGAAGCTAGGGTAAACACACTCACGACCAAAAAGAGATAGAAAGTCAATCTAATTAAGAATTTTAAAAATAATAAAAAATAGGGAAAATGTGAAAGTTTGTCCAAATTTTACGAGGGTTCTTAAAAAAACCCTACCACTTAACCAGGGTTTATAAAACCTCATATCTCTACTATTTACTAGAGGTTATTACAACCTCAACTAATAAACCCCTACTATAATAAAATATTTTTGTAGTGATTTAACAAATAATTATATTGTAAAGAGAAAAATTGGAATTATTAAATGTGAACACAAAAGAGGGAATTCTCTATATATAGTTATAGATATGCAAAATAAATTTATATTTACTAAATATAAAGTGAAATGAATGGAAAAAATAATCGTTAATCAATAGGAAAAAAAGAATAAGAGAAGATAAACAAATATAGTGAAAACGGTAACAGTAAATGTTATTTTTAAAAAAATAATTATACTGTAAAAAGTAAAATTGGAATTATGAAATATGAACACAAAAGAGGGAATACTCTTTATATATAGTTAAGTTATAGGTAGATTATTATTATTATTAATATATATACACAATTCTACTATTACCACTACTTATTATTATTATTATTATTATTATTAATATTAATATTATTATTAATAAAGTTATTATTAGTTGTATTATTATTCTTCATTATTGTTATTTAAATTATTATTATTGTTTATATTATTAGTATTAATGAATATTTATTATTATTATTATTATTATTATTATTATTATTGCAGTTATGTTACTATTATTATTATTTTGCATTATTATTTTTATTATTAAAAATATTATTATTTTGTACGATATTTATAATGCATAATATTCTTACATCTTATTTTGTCAATAATTATACGCATTTTATGTTATTCTAACTTACTTATTGAGGATTGCATGTGACACAATCATGCAATATATATATATATATATATATATATATATATATATATATATATATATATATATATATATATATATACTAGAAAATAAATATTAAAAATAATATTATTTATTTTTTAATTATTTTTTATAAGAAAATTATTATAATTTTTTACTACCAATTTTTTAAAATACTATATTTATAATTATAATACTTAAATATAATTATATAATTAAATTACTTATTTAATTATAATATAATTACATTAATATTTTTAATACAAATTAAAAATAAAAAATACCTTCACCACACAAAAATAACTAACTAAATATTATAAACAACTAAAATATCTTAATACTTTAAATTCTACCCTTCAATCAATGTCATGTTTTCATCAAATCACAAATAAATCAAAAAATATTGTAAATGACTGCCAAGGTCAATCCAAAATATATGATCTACAACATCTATTTCATTCCAAAATATATGATCTACAACATATATTTCATTTAATTTAAACTAACAATATTAAAAGGATACTACTTATTTATAATTAAATAATTATAATTATAAAAAACAAAGACTCGTGCGTATGATCAAAATCTAGCTTATATATAAAATGGATTAATGTTTAAATCAAACATATAGTTCAATGAATATTAAAAAATAAAATGTATCTTATAATATCCCAAAAACATTAAGTTAGTATAAACATAAAATGTTCATAATAATTTAAAAATATTATAAACTTATTATATATATATATATATATATATATATATATATATATATATATATTCCTTAAAAATCTATTTACTTGGTTTACTTTTACTATTTATAATTTCACGTGCTCTCGCATCAAATCACAATCATAATAAAATTATAAAATCAAATTATTTGTAAAACTAAAAAAACCAAACTACTAAAGATATTAGTCAAATACCCATATCTAAATCTTTGACAATTGTCTTTTATTTTTCATCATTTCACAATTTCATTTTCTGTTAATACCCTCGTTGTAAAAGCTTGAGATTTGGTTTTTTTGTCATTTAAGCTTTCTTTAGTTAATTTATTATCTTATCCTTCACTTTACTCTTCGAAGAATTCAACATATATTGTTTTTCGACATTTCTCTTTACAAATTAATAAGTGTGAACACTGTAGCGTAGTTGAGACAACATGACAGACTTTTCAAATTTTATTTTCAAATTGCAAAACATTTCTGAAGCTTCCCTAAGCTAAAAATTGTTTCATTTCTCTATATGTCAAACCCTCTGCTATCCCTCTGATTCCCAATCTTCTTAGGTGTAAAGTTTTGATTGTTGAAAGGTAACAAATTTTGAATTTGATACATTAATGGTTGGAGGTTTATGATTTGAAGGAAAAAGGGATTTTTTTTTTCAACAAGGTAATACAAGTTTTGGAGGATCTTAATAATGCATTGTATTTTCAAGCAATGTGCTAGAAAGAGAAAGTTAGCATGAATTGTTAGATGGGAATAAAAATACATATTTTGAATATTTTAGTTATTGTTAAGTGGAGTCAATTTCGTATTGATAACTTTAAAAGGGGTCTCCAAATTTTGAATATTCAAGTTGAAAATAAGGTTTATTTGCTTAGGTTGGGTTGGGAGTTTTTTTTTTTTTTTTTTTTTTTTTTTAATTATGTCTTGGGCTTTCTTGATGAGGTAAATTTTTTAAACCTATATTTAAGAAGATTGTTTTGTACTAGTCATCTTCTGTTTGGCCGGACATTAATGACTGACATGATATTATATTAGATAATCTTGATTGAACTTTTGAATTAATTTTTGGAACTAACAAATTGTGTTAGTAGTAATATCTTACAATTCAATGGATCATATTAACATCTTTTTTACGAATCTTCATTTGACTTATCAATTTGTTAGATTATGACTCTATAATTTCTATCTTATTTTGTGTTCTTCTCTGATTGTCTTTGTTTGTGCGTATAGAAGAATCAAATTCAGAAAGATCATACTCTTTGTTAGAAAGGATCATATCATACTTGACCTATAAAATCTAAAAGAATTCATTTTTACTGAATTGCTTGATATCCTTAATTAGTCCTTAGATGATTATGACCTATTGATTCAAAATGTTTCTAGGAATTTCTTTATTACTTTATTCTTTCTATTAACCGAGGGTAGTTGATTTGGGTAAATTTCATCCCTTATGCCAAAACTTTGGTTTCTTTTGGAAATCATTACATAATAAAACGTCTTCTGATAACGAGATTCAATATAGAGGTTTCTCTGTGTTCTTTGTGTACTCTATATAAGCAATAAGAAGAGAACACATTTTACATTTTTTTTTAATGTCATACTACATGGTATATTTGGGCTTAGATGCAACAAGTTTTTTTGTGGTACACATTTTTGTTCTCCTATTGATTTTATATTGTTTATTAAAGTTCATGGTAGTTTGGTTGCAATTACTTAATCTATATTTAATCTATATGGATGTTGCAATGAGAAGTTATTCTAGTTTTAATATATATATATATATATATATATATATATATATATGTATGTATGTATGTATTGGCCGTCATGAACCAATGACTGAACTAGCTGTTATCTCATAAGTACCCGGATTAGACTGCTAACTTAGAAGAAAATCGTCATCTGAGTACTTGTCGAAATTAAAACAAATACTATACGACAAATTCATAAGTACCCATCAACTCTAACTTTGAATAAAATGAGCACTCTAGGGCCAAGCATGGAACCTGAAGCTTGGGCCCATATGAGCCCAATGGAGGCCATATGAGCCCACATAGGCCCAACACAAGACTCAACCCATAACTTAAAACCAACATAATTTAACGCCTATACATAAGAGTGGACCTCAGCAATTAAAGGTACACAAATCATTAGTGCTAAAGATTAAGATTTGACCTTAAAGATTAGTATTTGACCTTAAGAGCTTTAGCTGACTTAATCGTTGGAGTCCTTTCACAGGTAACGTCCAATATGTTCCACCAAGCGTCAAGATGCGAAGACATATCGAATAAGGCCGAAGAGTAACCATCTAAGAGATTCAAATATTGGGGTAAGATAAGATTTGAGTCACACAATAATCTATTATTATTTTTGTAGGAACAATAAATATATATATATATATATATATATATATATATATATATATATATATATATATATATGGTGTCGGTCATAAAACTATAAAGGAATATGCTAGGATATATGATAACTCTTTTAAAAAGGCTTTGCATATTGTTACCATTAATTTTTCTAATTTTGAAGTTCTTTGATATTCAAACTAGACATAGGAAAGAAACTAGGACTCTTCAAGTTATTTAGAAGATGTCTATTGTAGGATGGATCAAAATTAATACATATGGGATTATTAGACCTTGGTCAAGGTCGTTTATGGTAGAATTTATTAAAAGTTTCTCTTTTTATTTGTGTATTCAAAATGCTTTATATGCTAATATTACGGGGTTATTATAGGGGTGATTAGAATGTAATTCTACTTTGATTTAAGCTTTTTCAATCTCCTTAAATTGTTTCATGGCTACTTCGAAAGAGATGGTGAAAATGCATGAAGAGTTTAAAATAATTCACATTTTTTACAAAGGAAATTCTTTGTGCAAATAAACTTGTAAATTAGGGGATTGATAAAAGACACAAGTTTCAATGATTTGATTCTCTTCCTCAGGTTATTAGACTATAATTTTTTTCATATTCAACTCCCTTATTATTATTATTATGTCATTTCTGTTTTGTAATTTTTTAAATATGAGTTTGATTTGATCTATCCTCTGATGCTCTTGTTGATGTCATAGTTCAAAATCATGTATAACATGATTTTTAAAAAAAAAACTATGTAACATAAATGTATTGTCTAAACATTATGGACTAAATTATTGTCTAAAATTATTACCTATAAACAATGTTCATCACTACATACTTCATGATTGAAAATTTATTATAAGATTATTGTTTAAAACTTAGATCATGCTTAATTAAACTTCAAACAATATTTATTAATTTTTTTCTAAAGTTAAAA
>Ga0214542_1004773_pt1:0-25000 | contig 26500 bp, 11 predicted proteins | sample CNSS1metaG_FD_160096 | JGI IMG/M metagenome (GOLD analysis project Ga0214542, IMG submission 160096) | Root nodule microbial communities from cowpea collected in UCLA plant growth center, Los Angeles, California, USA - CNSS1 | ecosystem: Host-associated > Plants > Roots > Nodule | place...
ACACAATAAAGTACTCTCAACCACTTGAGCTAGTACTTTTCCATGTCATAGTTCCTCACATTAATTGCTTTAAATGTTTCTATTACCCACCATAATTAAATAATTATTTAAATAACTATTTAATTTCCTCGGGTCTTACATTTTCCAATGCATCGCACACGAGAATGCCTAAAAATGTACCTTTTTGAACATTAATGAAAGGCCTAAATTCCACCAAATGCTCGTTGTCATTGAGGGTGAAGTTCACACAAAGGAGGTGAGGAGAAATGCAACATGCAAGGTTTTCTTAAACACATATATGTCTTACCTGTAAGTGTCAAACGTAAAAGAAAAGGTTTTTACATTTGACGCTTATAGGTCATACGTAAATTTACTTCTGACCTATAATCGTCATATGTAAAAACCCTTTTTTGCATCTGGAAGTTATAGATCAGACGTAAATATTGACCACTTAATTACAAAAATATCATCGTGCATTTTTCACATTTGTTGCCTACATGTCATACGTAAATTCAACAATATGGTAAGCTATTTTTGTGTTAGCGTAACCTTGTCTTAGTTAATCATTTGAGATTCTTTATAATTATTTTTGTTTGGTGGGATATTCCTAATCACATCTTATTTAATTGTTTTACAGTATTAATAATTATCTTATTTAGTGGGGTGTCCATAATCTCATCTTATTTAATTTTTTGGTTAAATATATATTTGGTCTCTTAATTTTCAGTGAAAATTAGAATTAGTTCCTCTTCGAAACTTTGACCCAATTTAGTTTCCCAACTTTAGAAAAGCATGGACTTACTTCTATTAACCTAATTTTTTTAAGTTTATTTGACATATCAAACGCGTTTCATGATAACATTTGAGTTATTTACATTGTTTGATACATTTTCGTTTCAATCTTAGCTGAAAAACGTGTTTGAAACATTAAATAAACTTAACAAAAATTTGGTTAAAAGGAATAATTCATTCATTTATAAAAATAGGGGATTAAATTGGTCCAAAGTTTTGAAGAGGAACTAATTGTAATTTTCACTAAAAGTTAAGGGATCAAAAACATATTCACCTTAATTTTTTTATATCATTGATAATTATCATTGTTAAGTGAAGTATTCTTAATCTCATCTTAATTAAATATCCCATGTTATCTAATTCATTATAGTAGTTAGAGTTGTTAAAGTGGGTCAGAACTCGTGGGCTAACCCGGCCTACCACGGGTTTGGGTTGAGCTGAAATTTTTATATAAATTTCAGTACAGGTTAATTTTTAGCCCGACCCACCAAGAACTTAGCTTACTCGGGTTGAACCTGTGGTGAGCCGGGTTGGCTCACCAACCCACCCATAGATAAAGGGTCACACAATTTATTTTGTATTTGGGTTGGGCTGAGCTGTTTTTTTTAGCCAACATATTGGATTGGCAAATGCAAACATAATATTTTTGGGATTTTGGTTTGTATTTGGGGTTGAACATTATTTTGAATTGTATTGAAGATTATTTATATTTTAATCACAATTAAAATTTAGTTTTTTTATGGAAGAAAATATTGCATTTTTTTTAATTAAGTAAGCTAGTGAGCCAACTCGTTTAACCCATCAACCCGTGGTGAGCCAAGCCGGGTTCGAATTTTTTTGGCTCGCTATAAGTGAGCCAGGTTTGTTAGAAAATAATTAATCAAACAATATAATTAATAATAGAAATATGAAATAATATAATAATAATTATTAGAGTAATAATAATACTAAGACATATATATAAATCAACGAATATTAATCAAATACCCAACAATTATAATAACAATAAGAGATAAAAAAATAAACGAGGAAAGGATAGAAAAAGCCTGGGTTGAGGCACGCATAGTACTATCCTTAGAGAGAAAATGTCCTTACTACACAACGAAAAACAAAATCATATATGATTCTCTCCCAAGATACAACAACCTGTTGAATCAATTGAGCGCAACGAAGGATCTCTGAACCTTATGAACACCACTGTTTTAATAGATAATATAGAGAAGAAAAGAAGAACATTTTTTAGAGAAATCTAGTGTTTGTTGTGTCTTTCCCCATGCACCTAGGTGGTATTTATAGGTAAAAAAGGGAGACACAAAAGTAAATTGTAATAAGAAATATAGTCGTTAACCATAAATAACATTAACCCATCAAATTAAAAGTCCATCAAAATATTAGTAACTGTAGGATGATATTTTAATTATATATTTTTAAATTATACTAAAATATTTCCAACAATCCCCTACATGATTTAAAACAAAATATTGTAGTTCAGTGTAAGGAATCTTCCGAGTTTGAGTCTTACACCTAGTGTTTATAAACTTTCACCAGAGAAAATGCAAAGACTTTATTGTCTTGAGCTACATCCCCTGTGACCGGGTTTTAGGAAATAACACCTACAATATCGGTGTTCATTATAGGATCTAATTAGTGGGTGCACGTTACGGCCTTGTGCATGTATCTTGTTTCATGAGTGTCACTTAGAGACTTGCCCATGTCTCACAATGGTGGCCCCACCATCACATTCACTAGGTAAACCCTCAAAGGGTGGTTTATGACTCATACCCCTACAATAATTGTCATTGGATTTATTAAGAGGTATTTAAAAAATAATATATAACCATAATAATGCATATACCTCAACCTAATTATTGTCATAATTTATAGTACACCTCGCCATAAGAATGAGACATAAAATTTAATCAAATTATTTGGTGTACTTTAGTCAACAACAACTTCGTTGTTACTCATTGAACTTCATTCCATGGGATCACCATTCATGTGGAGTTAGGTGTCTATTGTTGCAACTAACTTTTTATGGATTTTAATCTCATTTCCCTCTACCACTTAAGTACTCATTGATGCATCAATCCTTTGGTGAGCGGATTCGCAATATTTTTTGACCTGACAAAGTCAAGAAAATTAATACCATGAATGATAGCTTTCTAATAAATTTATGTCTCACTCTCATGCAATTTTTTTTTTCAATAATTTTTTTTCTATAAGCTTTATTTATATAGCAACTTGAGTGTCATAATGCAATGTAAAAAGATGAATATGTTTATTTAATAATGATAAAAATCATATAGATAATAAATATTGTCCTGAGCAACACTATTATTTACAACAAGAATCTTTGCTCCCATGGTTTATCATGAAACTACACATCCACCCAAAGTTAAGACATAACCATAACCAGTAGGTGATTTTGTGTCACCAGAATCAATATCCAATTCACATTAATATATATCATTCAATAATCTCAAGAAATTGGATATATTGAATGTCATAACTAGAAGAAACACAAATAATATCACTAGATGGCAAAATAGTACCAAAGGTATATTTTTCACTCACTTTAGAATATATAACCAAGATTTTCTTTTTATTAAGAGGTATAGTAACCATTGCAAGATAACCCCCACACTTTGAAATATTTTAAATGTTGTTCTCCTTCTATTTTTTTTTTCTGTAACTCATTATAATTTTATTACAACCTTTTGTAAGGAATTCAATTTGAGGAGATGACAAACAGGATATAAAGTTTCATCCTATATAATTTTAAGCAAAAACAAGCTAGAACTTGAAGCATAACATTTATCATATCAAACAAAAGCATTTTTTTTCCTTTCGTTGCACCATTAAATTGACACCATACACTATATGTTACTTTATAAATAATACTGAGTTTCACACAAAAATACCCGTTTGAAAAGACATGTATTCTCATTTCTAAAGACATATATATTCATCACTTTCCTTTTAAATTAATTTTGTACCTCGGAATTTTATAATTTGAATGATTTTTAACCAAACTTCTCAAAAATTGTAGCAATAGCATGTCATATATCACAACTTAACATTTTGTAATAATCAAAGAAAAACTTATAAATATTTTATTACAAGATAAAAGTACTTAACTCAAACCATCACAAATATATCATTTATCAACCAAAACCAAAACACATGTTTAGAAATAATAATTCTATTGCATTAAAAAACCACTTCATAACCTTGTTGAGCAAAGGAAGTTTCTAAATTCAGAAACGTGAAAAACTCATTTTAAAAAAAATATAAAAGACAAGTTTAATTTTATTTGACCATCCCCTCAATTTATCATATGAAGATTTTTTTTATCATCACACACATGATCATAAACATGATGTCAATTAATTCATTTTAATTTTATGTCATAAACAATATTTTTAAGTTTATAAATTTGATAAAAAAGATTTATTATCGGTCACTTTTTTTCATATAAATATCAAGATAATTTTTTTTTCTTGCAAATGCATAATTTCATAACTCAATAATATTTTTAACTTATACAAAACACTTGAAATATAGCAAATGACGGATCTTGGACAAAATATTCAGGGTGCCAACTTATATTTTTTCAAATTCATTATATTTAACTATAAAAACTTTAGAAAGTTGTTTTTCATAATCTTTAATTATTGGATTCATATGAAATTTTTAAGGTTTGATTGATGTAGATACATTTTTTTCATATCCAGCAAAGTCTTCCTCTTGAAAAGGAAAGAATCAATTTTTTTACTCATTATTATAATTTTTCTAATATAAATTTATTACTACTCACCTATTTAGAAAAAAGATAAGTTTATCACATTCGAGTGACACACAAGAGATAAATTTATCACATACAAGAAAAAACCAAATTACTTTATAAAAAGTAGAAAATAAATTTATTCAAAAGAGAAAAATTGATTGATCCAAAATATTTTTTGACTTTTCAATTTTACCTTGATACAATTTTATTTTGAAAATAAAGAGAAATTGAGGGTGAAAATTAAAATAAAATAAAGTAAAGATACATAAGAAAAAAAAAGGAAAAACCTTGCATGAAGTTTAAAAAAGAAAATAAATAATTATATAAATAATATAACGATATATAAAAATAATTTTAAAATACATATAAAAGAATAATAAAAAAATTGGGGGAGTCATGGCTCCCCTATGTTCCCATTAAGATATGCTAGTATGCATAGCGCTATCCTTAGAGAGAAAATGCTCTTTCTGCACAAGGCAAAACAAAATCATATGCAGTTCTTTTCCAAGATACAACAACCCGTCAAATCGATCGAATGTAGCAGAAGGCCTTTGAACCTTATGAAGACCACTGTTTTAAGAAATAATATAGAGAAGAAAAGAAGAACACTTTTGAGAGAACTCTAGTGTATGTTGTGTCTTTCCCCATGCACCTAGGTGGTTTGTATAGGTAAAAAAAAAGGAAACACAAAGTAAATTGTAATAGAAAGTATAGCCCTTAACCATAAATAACATTAATCCATTAAATTAAAAAACCATCAAAATATTGATAACCTTAGGTTGATATTTTAACTATATATTTTTAAATTATACTAAAATATTTCCAATAGTTGTGTCACTAAGTGATCAACCCGTAGTGGGTCGGGCTAGATAATTCTTTTTGACAGCTCTAGTAATACAAACAAAATACACTCAGAAAATTAAATAGTAATAATAATAATAAATAATTTAAAAAGATAATATGAATGATAATAAATAAAGATTTAAAGTAATTTGCATATGAATGCTTAACCTTAGATATTGATTTAAATGGGAAAATATTAAGTAACATGGATGCTTAATTAAATAAAGTATAGTATTTTCAATTAAGTTCCTATCATTTAAATTTTTCGTTAATTGGGTTATGTGACTGTTATATTGCTCAATCATCTTCCTTATTTGTTTCCACATATTAAGAAATGCAAAGTTTAATGGTTAATATAAAATCATATTAAGATTAATGTAAAATGACAGGTAATGTAAGTAACGACGACAATCCATTGTTATCCATCAAGTTTCGAAAGAAAACAAAAGTTACTTTTCATCTTATATTAACCATAATATCATATTATATTAACAACGAAAAGTTATATATATATATATATATATATATATATATATATATATATATATATATATATATATTAGCGGATCTTGAGACAAGATTTAGGGGTGTCAAAACAAATAATTCAGTATATTTTTAGTCTCTAAACTTTGACGTCCAAATTGAAAATTGTCACAGTCTGATATTTTAAGATATTTTAATCCACAAACTTTATAAATGAATGGATATAGTCCTTTCCTATCAGATATTAAAGTCAAGACGGTTAGACAGTGTAAACAATTCAAATGATAGTATGAAACACATTTGACATTGTAAAAAATTGAACATAATTATGTTAAAATGATTATATCAATTCGCTTTTTAAATTTAGGGACAAAAATATATTAGTTTTTTATGTGTCAAACACACTTTTTAGCATATATTAAAGCTTAAATGTGTTAGACACCGTAAACAATTCAAATGATAGCACAAAACACATTTAACAATTTAAAAAAAATTGCGTGATTAGGTTAAAAGGATTATATCCATTCATTTTTTAAATTTTGGGACAAAAATATGTTAAAATTTTGGACATAGACAAATTCTAATTTTATATTAAAACTTTGATACTAAATCATATTAAAATCCAAAATAAATATATAAAAGTTTTGAAAGTATCAAATACATAAAATACATAAAAATTAAAAAAAATTATTTATATATATATATATATATATATTTATATATATATATATATAAAAGATCAAGAGTAAAATAACCATCATATTACTCAATTAACGAAACAATTAAGACTCAATTTCATTATTTTTAGAAAATGATAAAAAGTATAAGGGTTAAATATGTTTTTATCCCTTAACTTTAAGTGAAAATTGAAATTAGTATCTTTTTGAAATTTTGACTCAATTTGATCTTTCAACTTTAGAAATACATGAATTTAGTCATTCTAACCAAATTTTGTTAAGTATATTTGACATTTCAAACGTGTTGTATGATAATATTTGAGTTGTTTACACTGTTTGAAATATGTCTGCTTTAATGCTAGTAAAGAAACGTGATTGAAACGTCAAATAAACTTCACAAAATTTGGTTAATATAATTAAATCCACGTAATTTTAAAAATATGAGACTACATTAATATAAAATTTCAAAGAGGAACTAATTTCAATTTTATAAAAATAATAGTAATAATATGATAAGACATAAATAAAGAAAAGTAAAATCGACTAATTTTATTGAGTGTAATAATATCTAATTGGTTCTAACTTCACATTCTTCTGTACTAATTATACATCAATATGTTCTACTTCCAATCTATAAATTTGAACAATAATTGATTCAATTAATTAATATTTTTCAGAACGATATTATTTAAGAAGAAAGATATAAAGAATGACACATTAATACCTATGCTACATTTAATGAAAAGAGAAAAGATCATGTGATGAGAAAAAGAAAACGTTTCAAGGATTAATAAAATCATTTAACAGATGATATCTATACACCTTCCTAAATATAGAAATTCAACGAATTCATATTAGAAAAACGAATATATCAAAATTTGGATACTTTTAAATACTAAAATACTAGTTAAGATTGTTATTTGTGTAAATTAAATAATTGAATCATTCTAACATCTACAAAAATTCATGGTTACTTATAAGAAGTTAAATTACAATTTAAATATATATTTCAGTTTTTTATCAGTTTACATAAGTTTTTAAAAATACAGTATATAAGTTATTTTAAGTTACATGAAAATATCAACTTATTTTATTTTTAATTTATTTATTTTCTTACAAAAACTCATATTTTTCTATGCATGGAACACCAAATTCCACGACATATGGAGTTATTGGTATTCACGATAACATAGACAAAATTTGAGGGTGGGATCCTTACACGATTTCATTTTAGTCTTTTGAAAGAAAATCCAAATAAATGTCACTTCTTCACATCAATATCCCTACCCAATGTCACTGTCCTTTTTTTTGTTCATGAGATAAAATTAGAGACTTTGTTTATAAACATTCTTATTACTCATATATACACATTATAAACATTCATACACATCAAAATTAGTCTAATGAAGTTGATGAGCTTTCATGAAGTAATATTTGAAAAAAATTAAAAACATGAATTTAACTTAAAAAAATTAATACCACTCTGGACACAAAAGTTAAGATAATAAATTTATATACTTTTTGTCTTATTAGTCAACTTTGTCAATTTTATTTAAAGGTTAAATTAAACATTTAGTCCTTACTTTTGTTCAATTTTGTCAATTCAGTTCTAATATGTTTTTTTTTTCAATCAAGTTTTAATTTTCGTCAATTTTATTCAATTTGGTCATTTTTTGTTAATTTCATTTAAATGATTAATGGTAATGAATAATGATTGTTATGTGTTACTTCGAGTTTTTTTTATAATTTTTGAAAAAATGTCTATGTGTCAATCCATGTGTGTCACGTGTCAGAGTCAATATTTTATAAATTTAGTCCATTATTTTTGTTCAATTTAATTGTCTTTTTTTTAAATGGAACAATTTTGTCCCCTTCTAATTTGAGACCAAATTTAGTTTTGATATAAATGTTATAATATTTTTATTAAAATTCACATTTTATTAAATATTTTTTGTTTAGAGTTACAATTAGTTTAAAATTAGAAGGAGAATTTGAATGATGAAGAGTAATATAAGTTATCTAAACTTTTAAACTAATTGTAACCCTAAACAAAAACTATTTAATACAAATTTGAATTTTAATAAAAATATCATTATAATATTTATATAAAAATTAAATTTGGTCTCAACTTGGCGAGAGACAAAATTGCTCTATTTAAAAAAAAAAGAGACTAAATTGAACAAAAATAACAAATATACAGATTAAATCGAATATAAAACGTTAACTCTCACATGTGATACGCGGTTGGATTGACATAGGGACATTTTTTTAAGATTAAAAAATTAAAAAAAAAACCATAAAAATCATAAGGGGACATGTCATTATTCATTACCGTTAATAATTTAAATGAGGCTAGCAAACAAAATAACTAAATTGAATAAAATTGACAAAAATTAGGATCTGATTGAAAAGAAAAACAATATTATAACTAAATTGACAAAATTGAACGAAAATAAGAAACAAATATATAATTTAATCTTATTTAAAATAAAACTTAAAATCACTCTTAAATTGTCAACCCTATGTCTATTCTAACATTTAAAACTAATAAATTTTTGTACCCTTGCGATCTCAAACCTCCACCATCATCTTCTTCTGCTTACAACAACAAATTTAAACATACATATCTAGGACATAATGATTTATATTTATATGATTAACTTTATTTACAAATTTAATTTTACTTATTTTGTAAAATTTAGCTATTTTTATTTAAACAAAAGTTGAGTTTAAATCAATTATCAAAGTATATAATTTATATAGTATCGATTAGGGATGGCAACTGGGTGGGGTGGGGATGGATTTCGTTATCCCATACTCATTTATACAATTATAGTGAGAAAATTACAGTATGATTGATAATGAATTGGAAAATAAAAAATAACTAGATAAAAAATATCGAAATAGTATTCTACATGATGAAAATAAAGAACAAATAAAAATAATAAAAAATTAACAAATGTGTGTCTTATAAACAATTTGAGAGTTATTGAAAGGAATCGCACAAAGAAAAAAATGTATAATTAAAGGTATGATAATATGAAAAATACATTAGAGATCTAAGAAAACTTTTCAAATATCAACATATATACTCAATGGTTGAGAAATAACAAAAAATGTTTTAGAGAAACAAAAGAGTTCTTCAAATGAAACAAAAAATAATAATAATAAGTAAATAATTTATTTTTATATTACCTAGTAAATGAAAGATTTATGATATTAAGTACTTAAACTGAGAGTATTAAACATTCTCACGTGAAAGAAAAATATACAATAAATAACAATATTAAAAAATAATAGAAATATTCAAATGTGAGACATAAAAAAAATTTAATTGACATACATCATTTTAACATAATTACATAAATGTTATAATAAGTTGAAAAATATATTGGAGATACGAATGAGTTTCATGAAAAACCAAATAATTAGAAAAAAAAAAAAAAAAAAAATATATATATATATATATATATATATATATATATATATATATATTATAGGATTACTTAATTAATTGTGAATATTTTAATAATTTAAACAAGGACGAAGATATGGCAGGACGGGGATATGTACATCACCATACCAATCACCATACCCAATTGAAAGAGTCGGGTATTCTCCATATCCATATCCAATCAATGCGAGGATTCTCCGTCAAAATGGGAACGAGTTCAGATAATACCTACCGATACAGATTTATTTGTCATCTCTAGCATTAATAAAAGATATTATTTGTGATCGGAAAACATAACTAGTGATTCAAAAGATAATTAGATGAAATGAATGACTACATATAAATTTATTCTCATCCCTAAAAAAATTAGAAAGTATTTTAAAATATTATAATAATTTAATGGCGTCATTTTCTTTAAATTATTTCTATCCTCAACTTTTTCATTATTATCTCTTATATATCTATCTTTTGTCGGTAATGTTGCACCACACATATAGAGAGAGGAAGGAAACAAAAGAGGGATGGTATATGTAATCTAAAATTAATTTTATAAAATGTATATACTAGGTGGATATCTTGGTTAACTCATAAAGCCTGTGTTGTAAACATGTGAGATCAATTTGATCAACAAAAGAAATATTTTTTTCCTAGTTAATGAATTTTTTAAAATGTATATCCAGTATGTAAAGCCCACACAGATAAATACACCAATTTGGGGTCGTAAAACTTTTTTAAAAAGAAATAAAAAGCATAAAATTGTTTAAATACTAATAATATCATTGATGACGGATTTTTATGACATAGGGCATGACTCCCCAATTTTTTTTAATATTTATACAAATTAATATATAATAAATATATTTTGTCATAAAATATTTTTATTTTTATCTATTTGAGGTTAATTTGGCATTTGTAAAGTTTTTTTTATTGTTGTTTTTTCAATATGATGAACTTAAATTAGATAAAGAGTACATTAATTCTTATTTTATTGTTTTCTTTTTGTGAAGTGTTTTGACTTTTTTATAAAGACGAGTCTAACCTTAATTTTACAAAATACACAAATAAGATGATTTTTAACTAAAAATTATAAAAAATTGTTAAAAGTTACAAAAATTATGCAGTTATATATATATATATATATATATATATATAATTTAAATTATTTTTTAATTTTAATATATATTTAATATATTTGACGTTCTCAACTCATTTTATATATTTATATTAAATTTTAACATTCTTAAAATATTTGGTAAAGATCATTTAGATTGTTTGTCTCCACGATCAATATTAATAATAACATTGAAATCGTTAAAATACTAAGAATAGTTTTTTTTTTTTTCTCAACATTTAGGCTTTTCCAATAAGATCTTACGGTAACAAGATTTATAAGAAAGTACGTTAGAATAATGTAACATGAGAGAGGGAGGGGGAGAGAAAAAGAGTGAAAAACAAAAATTTATATCAATTCACTTTTGTAAAAGTGACACATTTAGTTTCTTGGTTACGTTGACTAAGCTAATTTACAAACTTTCAAGTTTTTACAATAAATAAAACATTCAATAACTGTTTTTGAATTCTATAAGACCTTACAACCACACTTTGTGAATCAACTTGATAACCTTAATCAATAACACTTAAAAAAATTAAATAATATAAAAACCAATCAAAATAAGTTTTTAAAAAGTTAAAAGCACTAAAATTTGGACTTTAAATAATTACTTTTTAATCAATTAAAACAGTTTCATAAAATTCAAGTATTCTTTTATCAATTAAAATAGCATTTTAATAGAATAAATAGAGCCAATTTTAAGCGTTTGAGTTTCAAACATTTTTAATCGGTTCATATATGTTTCCAATTGTAATTGACTCAAATGTTCTTCTTTGCAAATCCAACAAGTCTAAAAATATTTTAATATATTAAAATATTTTTTAATCTATTAAATCATAACTCAGATATCCAAATGACTTTTAATAACTATCTAATCACTTTCTAACTAAATCAAATTCAAATCAAAAACACATTTTAAGCTCAAACTCATTACAACGAGATTATATATTCTTTACATTTTCATCTCTTCTTCCTTCGTTTTTCAATATATATGGTTAAAATCATTGTATATGATATCTTCAAGCTAAATATGTCATCACATACACTATTCATGAACATATATGATTCAAACTCTTCAAGAACATGCTACAAACCCTAAAACACTAGCATTACAATAAGTTAATGTGTTAAATCAATTGTGTCTATGTTTTCTTAGAAATATAGGAAAATCAAGAGAGATTTGATTTAGTTCGAAGGTGGTTGAAAGAGAAAATATAGCATGGTTAAACTTTTTCCTTCTCTTACATTGGCCTGTTTAAAAATGGCTTCGAGATTGTAAGTTTTTGGATGCAGAAAAGCAACACAAGCTCCATCTTTTCCTCTGTGACTCACAAGAGTTTAGATGGAGTCTTAATGTTAGGGTCTCTCCTTTTGTAGGTTGTTAGGGATGAACCTATGACCTAATTAATTAGCTGAGGGTTATCAACACTTCCAAAGATTGAGAATTTGCCGATTGATATTCTTTGAACGATGGATAAACAATGCTACACAAACAAGCATAACCCTATTTTTCTATTTTTACTTTTGCATATACTACTAAAAGTAGTTGAAAAAAATGTAAAGCTTTATCTAACAAAAATTAGTAAATTTGCTATTAATTATCCTAGGTATCGGTGCTAATTACCTAAAATTTTATACAATCTAAGTTTGCTCCACAGACTATAATTTTACGTGGAGTAAATATTATGCAATCTTGTCTAATACAATGAAACTTTCCACAATGTAATTTGATTATATTGGAACTAGCTTCCTAAAATCACCATCATTTCTATTATGTCTAAATATATACTACTAGAAATACTGAATTTACCAACGAAAATTTATTAATGAATCAAAATTTGTCAATAATATGCAATTACAAAGAGAAATTAGTGATAGATATTGACATTTGCTTTACCAATGGAAACATTCGTCGGTAAGTGAGTTGTGAAATTGTGGACCAAATATCTGTTGGTAATATTCATCGATAAGGTAATGATAATTGTTTAGCAATGGATTGATGTTGTCAGTAATTGAGTGGAAAAATTGAAATAAAATTTCATGATTCACCAAACGTATCTTCTTCCTCACCCATTCTCCATTTCACCATTTTTGTTCTCCCCATTCTAAGAATTAGTGTTTCCTCAAATTGACCATTCCTGAACTCGATTCTCGCCTAAAATTCGTGTCATATATTTGTATTTCCCAAACCCTATTTAGGAAAGCAATTGCTATTATCACAAATGACTTTGATGCATAGAAATTTGATGAAGATATTGTATAGAGACTTGGTGAGGTTATGAATAATTAATGGAGATTGATGAAAGACTTGAAGAAATGGGGTGTTGATCAAGCTTGAAGTGTGATTTATCTGGTGATTATGTGGAGATATTGAAGCTTAAAGATTGGAGCTTAACATGAAAATTATTTGACATAGAATAAGTGTCTTGTGTTTGGTTGTAGTCTTTTAATCTGTTAAAAGGATTTTTAACAGGTTAATTGACTTGTTGTTATAGTTCTAGTATTAACATATTCAATCAATTGAATTATCATCCGATTAGTTGATTTCACTTAAATCAAGTGAAATCAACAAATTGAACAGAAAAGTTAACCTATTGAATATGTTAGTTGACAGATTATAAAGCTTGTTTTTTTCAGATAGGTCAAGGACAAAATCATTTTGAGTGTGAAACGTTTGTGAATTGCTTCTTGGAATCTTGGAGTGTTATTGGCTTTGTGTGGGTTCCTTGAAGAAAGCGTTTGGATGGCTAGGGAGAGCCATTACCAAGGTTTGCTCTTTCTTGGGTATCTAGGTGTTGTCTAGTGTGATTCCAAATCTACAAGTGATAGTTTTGTTGTCTTGAGTTAGATTCTTATGTGATTCAAGATTCTTGGTGTGGAGTTTAGGTATCAAAAGTGTAATCTTGTGTGGATTGTGTAAAACTTTTGATATAGTGAAAAGTATAAGGTTGCCTTGACTAACTAGATGTAGCTTTGTTATGAGTGAACTAATATAAAAATTATTGTACATAGGTTTGATTATTCTTCTCTTAGTTGATCTTTGATAAAATCATCAAGAAAACCATTTTAATAAATCTTTTTGTATAATTCAGATGCTTTAATGTAACCTATTGTGTAAATGTTGTTTATACTATGAATTTGAATTAATCTTGATTAGTAGTTTGATCAGATTATGTGTTTTGTGTTAATTGCATTTTCTCCATAATTTTTCTAGTTTTTCAACCTGTTGATCCTATTTCTTAGTTAATTGAATTATACTAATACAATTGCATGATTCTCTATTAAGTGATTTTAATCTGTTGATTATGTTTTTAATATGTTAAAATGTATGTTCCAGGTGTGATAGATATCTAGAAACTTGGTCAATTGAATTCAAACAAGTGTTTTTTAAAAGTCTAAAATTGAACCTAATTTTCAGAAATAGCCAATTCAATCTCCTCCCCCTTCTTGGCTAAGAACATCGTTTACATCTTACAATTGGTATCAAGAGTGGGTTCTTGAAAGTTAATCAAGTTTGATCCTAAAACCTTTTTGAAAAGTCTGAAAACAAGTTTCCTTTTGCAGAAGATGTCTCTATACATAGGCTTTCTATGTTTAGTGGTGTGAATTATCAGTTTTAGAAAATTTGCATGAAAATACTCATTCAAATATGTTCAAACCATCTGCATTGCATAATTCATAATTTTAGTTCTGAAAGGTGTTTTACCAAATAGTTTGTTTAATTTTCTTTTGACTTCTAAACCTATTTGTTTTATTTTAAATATCATATACATATCACCCCCAACTTTTGCAATGTTTGAATGGCCAAACTTACACAAAATAACTACTTAAAACTGACTTCCTTGGATTGTTTCTTTATTGTTTGTTGTGTCTGAAATTGGTAGAGTACCCTCCTTGCATTAGAAGTTCTAATATAACACTTTCTAATTTTAAAAGATTGCATCTGTTTTGCCCTATTTTTGTATTTTTCGTACAAGTTCACACATTTGTCTTTCTTAAACTATGCATTGATACACTATGCTTGCTACTAGTTTTGGTTTTGATTGTGATTTTTTGGATCTTGAGTTATTATACATTCTACATGCATAACTTCCTTTGTTTTAGGTATATAAATTTGTCCCAAGCATTCATATTGCATAAAAAAAATGTTTTAGTTCACTAAGGCATTTTTGTGAATATATGAGTATGATATATTTGTGTATGTTAATATCAAGTATGATATATTTCTAGTGTAGTTATGTATGTTAATATCAAATATGATATATTTCTTTGTTTCGCTATTGATATATTTCTTTGCATGATTATCATGAAAGAGTACTTATATGTTTTATACAAGTATGAACTTTATTGTTTTAGTTTAAATTAGAAAATCCAATTGCATGTGATGAGTGTTTGAGATTGGTAAAGTAGTCTCTTTACATGGTCATTATGAAAGAATTAGGCATCTTAAACCCAATAAGAATGACATTTAAAGTTTATAATGTGTGTGTACTTGATTAAATATGTTTCCCTCTTTTTCAAATAAATGTAGTAGTTTGCCTCTTATTGAGCTCCAATAAGTTCAATCTCACATTCTTCCAATAGAGTATGAAAGAGTAACTCATAATTTAAATCTTTTAATCTTGAGTAGATTACCAACTACCAAAAGAGGATCTAAATTCCTACGTCCATAAAGGATTCTGCACTACAATCAACATTTACTTTCGAGCATGTGCTATGTGTTTTGAACTCACGTAGTAAAAGTTAATGTGAACTTAATCTAATAGTTATAATTATTCTAGTTTTACCCTTTTAAAAATTTGTTCTCATTTAAAATGTTCTTTTATAATAAAACTAAAAAATTAGAAGAAAACTTACACATCATATTATACATTATCTATGTATGTTGTTCTCTAATTTTATATAAATTTCAACTGAATAATATATGAAACATTTAATAAAGTAATATCAGCAATATTTAGGGTATAGTATGCAAATTATTGAAAAGATTTATTCATTCTTGAAGCCGCTGAAGTTGGGAACTCTCTAATTAATCTCATGGGTGAGAGAAGTGAAACCTTTAAAAACAAATATGTTGAATGCGAGAGGCAGAGGTATTAATTGCCCTGCAACTCAAGCAACCAGTCCCAACCAGACACAAAACATTGACAAAACGTCACATTATTTGTTTTACGCCACATTCTAACCAAAAATCAAATCAAGCATGGATAAGAAAGACCCTCTGCCGACCGTGTTATGATTCCATTGAGGTGGGTTGTCCTTCAATTAAAGAAAAAGCTATAAAAGACTAAGTGAGTCATGTCATGGAGTTAGGTTTATATTTAATATTTATTTACTAGGTTGGCTATACTATTGTGGGAGTTGTTTCATTTGTTATTCATTATTAGCTTCAAATATTCTAAACACTGATTTTGCATTTCTATTTAATGCTCGTAATGTGGATATCATTTCACTTACTTTGTTCAAGTAGTGGGTCAATTTTAAGTATTGAATGTGATTTGATGTGCCAGAGAAACTGAGTTCCTGATACCATTTATCAGCATATCAGATAACCTTAAAATCATAACTAGCTCAAATCAAATCCAAGCCCAGTTGATATAATTAACCATTGATAAACCCCTCAATTTGTTCTTTTTCTTTTTGTTCATTGTGTATCTCTTCCCTGTAGAAATAATAAAAACATCGATAAAGTTTAATTCATTATAATTTTTACCATATTCCTTATACGGCCATAAACATATTTGTCACTATATGCATATCCAACTACAGTTAAATTTTCAGATACTCAATATATCTGATATCAGATATCACCTCCTATAACTGCACATCTTACAAACATCTCGAAGTTTTAATTTAACAATTGGAAAATAAAAATAGTAAACGATTTAGCAAATTACCTAAAATGTCAGCAGTTTAAATTTTGTGACAATTCTAAAATACCAAAGTTGATTTAAATATTAAAAAAAAAACTCCTTGAACAAAAACTAAAACAGAGTTTACTAGATATAGAAACTTAACCACAAACTTTGACAAATATGAGGGCAAAAAGGCAAAAGAAGGGTACTCGTTTTAAGAACTAAAACTTAGAGTTTATGTAGGTGTACATATTAAAAGAAGTACAAATATAGGGTTCAAATTATTAAACCTAATGAATATAACTATAAAAAGGAAGTGAGAAAGAGGTTGAGAAGGTGTTCACTTCTGAATGCAACATTGTACAAGATAAGTAACTTACTCCAAAAATTGCCAAGTGGCATAAACCTGAATCATAATAGGTTTGTAGCTTTCTTCATCAATAAATTAACAACATATTAGGTAAGTGACAATTGTGCAAAACTTCTTTAACTTCTAACTCTGTCACTGTTGCAATGCCCAATTGAGCCAAAATACCATATGAATTCTGTGAAAATGGTATGCAGAAAGATACCGGTAGCCAAAGGGCAAACCAGAATTCCAACTTTGGTTCAGTGATTATTGTGTTGATGTGGAATTTCCACCAGTAACCCAATACTGCTTAACAGCAATCAGCACCTTCTCAGGAACAAGAGGACCGTCCTCATGATCAACCATTTTAGTATCCCATCTCATTCCTCCAACTATTTTCTTTACCTTAATTAACACATCCACTTCATCACGGAATATGACAGCTCCTTCTGGTCGCAGAATCCGGTCCATCTCCAAAAGAATATCTTCTGCATTGCATCTGCATTTGGTTTCTCACACACATGATTGAGGCACAGGAAATGAACACACAATTGCTATAAGCAAATTCAACTAAATATCTACTGATTCTGTCTGTTAATGATATACCAAGTCCAAATATCTCATAACCTGAAAATTACTAGATCTACTCAATAGTACATGATTATCTAACAACCATACCACACATGTTAACAGTTACTTCTTCATGAGTCCTATTTTAGACTTCCAATAAACCATTTTACACGCCCAAAATTGACTACTGAATGAAACAAAAAGACAGATATGATCAAATTACCACCTGATTCCCCACATAGCACCATAAAATATCATACAACTTGAGCGAACTTTGAAACCGTGTAATGACAATATATATTAGTCCAGTTCCAATTTTTTAAGCCTATTACCAATTTCAGGTCAAATCATCAAAACTATAATCACAAGCTAAGCAGGCAACAAATAAGGATTAACATGTGACTGCAGTTTCAATTATAAGTTAACAAGTTGAATAGTGACAGAAGAAAAACTTACTTATCCTTGTACAGACTAAAGAGACCAGGAGCATGAATGAGGTCATATGTTCGTGGATATGTGGAAAAGGCTTCACACCTGGGTGAAAAAGGAACCGAAGAAAGATCTTTAACAAAACTAACTGCTAAAAATTTACAAACTAATCACAATTCAATACAAAAAAAAAAAAAAAAAAAACAAAAAGAAAAAAAAAAAAAAAACATCATATAGCATCAGCAAACAACTTCACATGATATTACATCTATTTTGAGAATTATTAAATGATAGCATGTGAAAATAGTCATCAAATTTAAATAATTCAGACTAAGAGCAGACACGAATGAATTGGGATAAACTTATGAAACCATACCAATCATGATAGATGCCAATTAGTCCTCGCTCATATATCACACCCAGTGTATTTGTCTCAGCTATAGTAGGCACAACATTCATGACCCATAACTTTGAAGAATGGATAGCAGCAGCAAAACTACCCAATCCAGCATTCATATCCATAATGTTACGGTACCTTCCCGAGTCCAACAGTCTATTAATTCTCTTGTAAGCATTTACATGCTTTTTCCACTTTTTGTTGTCATCCTGGTATGTCTCGGAGGAAACTCCAGGAACTGAGCCACTGGCAATTCTAGGAGGAATGGCATAAAGCCTGCTTGGAAATGGCTTCAGATTCCCACCAGAAACTTTAGGACTTGGGGTAATGCAGGCCTCCATTTTCTTATACCTATAGCCACAGAACAAAGCCATTCCAACTCAGTACACCACTTCATTTGAGAACAAAGTTAAGCAGTGCTCACATTTAAAGGACAGAACTATGTATAAATATCAGCTTTTTATCCCATCATTTTATCTTTTATGCATAAATGTACATGTATGTTTGTTTTCATGACTGGTAGAAAAAAGTAACGGGAATATCAACACTAAACCATTAAAATGTAAAATTATAAAACTAAAAAATGAGGCAAACATACCAGACGTCATCGGCATCTGAGGACTTGCAAAATTCTACACTATCATCATCTTGTCTTCTCTGACATGATTCAGAGTCTACAACCTTTTGCCAAATGGCTATTTCAGCCTTCTCTGACCTCTTCACCCAGCAAAGTTTCTTAGCAGTCTCTTCAATCTTTCTTTGTTCTTCCTCAAGGTCTTCCTTAGGTCTCTGCCAGGCTTTGTAGTTAACCTTCCAATTGATTGGAGGACCCGAGAGCACCCAATAACCACCAGGTCTTAGTACTCGATCAACTTCCATCATATATATTCCATCTGCAAATGAATAGCCCAAAATGCAGTTTTAAACAGTTGGTATCACAAATAAAACAATGCAAGTTCAAAAATCAATCAGAAGCAGGAGAAACAAGAATGGGAAAGCAGTGCCAGTGGTTTCTTATTTACAACAAGTAGATTATATATTAGAGAAGCTAGTATATGATGTGAAGTTCTTACTATTTGCTCCCCAAGGTATCAAACAGCGAGAACAATGAGCCATGTCAAAGGCTCTAGATGGATAGGGCAACTTTATGCTCCCCAAAACGCCAATGACAGCAGGGACACCTCTTTCAAGAGCAAACTGAACTTGTGCTTCATGATTATCCCTTGGTGCAAAGGACATGGCAATAACATTTCTGCTCCAAAGATATGCACCCCAGCTGGCAACCTGAGCAAACAACCTGACATAAGAATACATAGCCAAAAAGTAATGATGCAGGAATGCAACTATCACATTAAAATGTACAAGAATGGCCAAAGAGATTTGACAAAATTCATCTGGAATTTGAGATGAAAAATATACCCCACAACCGGTGTCTAGCGCTGTTCTCACTGTCCCATTAGTTATAGGTATCACAGATGCTATTTGATTAATATATTTATCAGCACCTTGAGGAAACTGTGTTCCACCACCAGGAAACTTGAACACATTTCCCTCATATTGGATCCAATTCTGAATAGCCTTCTCTACTGTAAGGCTCTTGTAGGGAGCATTAGCAAATGGAACATAGTCACGGCTCTTCGGCCAAGGAAATGGTGTAACATACCCCTTGGGTGCAGGGATCATACACTTTAACTTCTCTTCCTCTCGGGGGCAGTGTCTCTCTCTATAGATCATGTTTTCCCTAGGAAAGGTCATGGCACGCTTTTGATGCTGACATGGAGTGTAATCAGTATAGCGAGCAGCACATGGTTTAAATGCCTTAGGCTTTGATTCGGCTTCATCAATTTCACCAACTTCTCCACCATGATGAGAGTCAAAACTTAAATTTGGAACTATATCACATTCTGCATTTGTCTTAGTAATTTCCAAAGCTATGCTATCTCCCTTTCCAAAACCACTTCTCTGCCACGCTCCTAATATATAGAAGAAACAGCACAGACCAACTACTATGACGATCTGTACAGAGCTTCTAGTTCTACCATCAGCTGAACTTGTTTTGGCCATTTAGAACCTGAAAAGGGATCAATTCTTATTCAGAACCACAATATCAAGGCTGTAATCCACAACAACCACTCAAGATCTAGCATAAAAATCTCATGTCAAAACAAGATACCTTTTGCTTCTAATGAAGAAAACAGACACGTTGCAAGTTTATGATACAATCATACAGAAAATAAAAAAATAAAAAATCCAACTATTGATCATCAACTCGTCAGTTATTACTTAATTATAACATTGAGGGTAAGAAACTTCAAATCACAACAATAGAAAAAACCAAGCCACTTTCAATCACTACCCTGGAGAAATTATTAACTAGTCAGTAATACACAGTGACCATTGCTGAAAAAGTAAAGAAAAAGAGAGTTTAAAAGTGAGCTCCAGATCTGTTCAACAGTCTGAAGCTTAAGCTCCATAAGTTTCACTTGTTTGTCTTGGCTATCCAACAAGGAAATAGAAGCATTTACACACCACCCACAACAACACCAACTTAAAAGAAAAAACATACAGACATCTTAACTAACCCAGAAGGCGAAAGGAACACAAGGAACACGAACTCCAACAACATACTCACTCGAGAACGAAACCACCAAATTAAGAGCTATACATGAATACCCACGAAAGCTAAGTAATCAAGAACAACTTCATCTACATAATGAAGCATAAAAGACTCAACCTTGGATCCCAAGAAGAAAGAAAGAGAATTCAAAAAGACAAGGACAATAAGTAGAAGAAACGAAGAAATTCTGCTGATAGAATTTAAGATCTCTTACTTAGCATATGAAGATGGGGAAGAGCAGTAGTTTGGAGATCTGGATTCCAAAGAGAGAAGAGTAAAAGAAAGAGGAAAAATGTGTCAAATGTTTCTTTTTCTAAGCAATCAAACAAAGCAATGAATTTCGTACATGCTGCACCGAAGAGAGAGTGGGAAAGAGAGAACAATAAAAACCTACTACGGCTAGAAATGATATACTAGTTCTAGCATAAACTTAAAACATATGACTATACAAAAGTCGACCTTTGTGAATTCCGGAAAAGATGTTTTAGTTTAAACTTCAAAGTTTAATTATGTAAACTCTGTAAGAGGAGATAACTTAATTCTGGTATTGTTAAATGCAGTCAAAAACAAGCATAGTAGGAAAAGTGGGAAAATGAAAAAAGATAAAGCTACTAATCCTTTCTCTGTCATCTGCTGCTAAATTATGAGATTGTGTACACTTTTACTTTATTTCATTTTATATTTTTATTTTTCAGTAATTATTAGTAGATCTTACACACCAATCCCTTGTCCTTCTTCTGTGATTCCTCTGAAAAGATTGGTACATGTAAAGTTTAGGATATATCTTAAAATACAAGGCTCCCATGTCCTAGTTAAATAGTAAATAACAAGAAATAAACAGGGAATAAGTTAATTCATATTAGAGTTCATTCAAAAATAAATAAAAAGTAGTTGAAAGTTGGAAAAAGTTAAATTAATTTATTAAACAAAAATTGGTTGGTAAATTTAATTATTAAATAATAAATTTATATGATTTTTTTTTTACTTTATGGACAAAAAGTGTACTTTTAGCTCATTATATTTAAATTCATTTTACTCTCTCTTGTAATTGTTTTTCTTTTGTCATAAAGATTTGAAATATTATAATAATTAAAGTATATAATTTTAAACCAGAGGAGATAGCAAATAAAGAAAAGGTTTGTTAATTTTTTTTATTTTTGTTAAACAATCAAATAGAAAATTTTAACTTTGCAGCTATTTTAATTAAATTAGGTGTAGTTGAATATTTGTTTAACATTATGCTTTTACGTTATATTTTTTTTATTTTTTTCTTAATTGATTTTCGTAAAAAAAAATTAAATATTTTTTAATAAACATATTAGTTGCATCTAGGGTGAATTTAATTTAACTTTTATTGTACTTGTTTGAGTTAAAATATTTATCTTTCAATATTCTTTAAAATTAATTAATTTTTAAAAATTATTCTTGGAGTAATGTTATCTCCTCTTAAAAGAATATTGTTATTGTACATACATATGCAAAGGTGTAGAAAATTTGCAATCTCCTAGTAACATGACCAAATTATCATCAAATATGTTTTACTTGGTGAAAAGGTTCAGAAGAGATTCATGGATAGTTATAATTGGTGTGTGGTTGAAATATTGGATCTGTTTTTGTTTCTCTTCTTTATTTTATTTTATGCATTCTCTTAATAAAAATTAATATAAGAGTATAGTAACTAATTTTCAATGTAAGGTTAATAAAAAGGGTAATTTTATTGGTCCCAAAGTTTGATATGTTATTTCACAATAATTAAACTTTTTTGAGTGATTAAAATATCATGCAAAAACTTTAAGATGTTGTCCAAAATGTAAAAATGTTGTACTAAGATGTTGTTAGTCAAGTGTGTTGAGATTATCTTAGATGCATCAACTATAATTTATTAAAAAAATAAAAATAGTTAACCAGTAAAATCTATATAAAATTGTAAAAAAAATCAACAAAATTTATTTTATGGCTTATATTTGATAAAATGACTAACATTAATTTAAAAATGTTGAAGATCAAAAGCACTAAAGTTGTTATTTTTGTGACACAAAATGTTTAATGCTATGTATGTGTACTGTCTTAATCCTAGGTTTAGTTTCCAAATTAAGAAATTAAATCTTAATAGTTTGTTGGTTGTAGTAGTAAGGGACAAGTCTGATGCAATGTGCAGAAATCGAGGTTGTATGTATTTATTTATTGACAGGAGTGTACTACAAACACTTTATATCCTATCACAATAATACTAGCATTTATTACAAATTAAATTTTACTTAATCAAAAGTCAATAATATTCTAGAAAAAATAATAAGATTAAGCTATAATTTTAGGATAACTTTTGTACAGATAGAAAGTTATCAAATTGATATGTTATAGTAATTATATAACATATTTTGACAATTTATTGGTAAGTAGTGTCAGTTCAAGATTAAGTTATTTTGACATTGACATTTTAATTATTTTGTAATAAAAAATTATATTGACAACCAATATAGAAATAACTTTTTTTTCTCTGTTCAAGTTTTTTTTTATTTAATCTGTTTTTCTTTATTGATCACAATGTTTGTAAGGATGTTTTAGAAAAGTAATTTTTTATTTGTACTATGACTTAGGGTTTAAGTAGCCACCGACAAAGATGAAGGTGTGAAAGGAAAGTGAAGTGAGAGTATTTTATGGTAAAAAGACAAAAACACAGATTTGTGTGTGTGAGGGACATTGCTTCAATTATCTATTCCATATTTTTTATTCTTAACTATATACAGAAAGATTTTTATTTACTCACAAAGTCCAATTTAACTTGTATAGAACAAAAAGAAGAATATAGTCCAATCACAACGTTCAGATTTAGATGGGTTAACGGATAGTGGTAAATATATACTATTTTAACCAGGACATGATGTGTGCACATTTTTTCCATAATAATAAAAAAATTGATTATAATTAAAAAATATATATAAATATTATTTTGGTAAAAAGTAATTATCAAAACATAAAACTAATTTTGTATTGAAGTATGCATGACAATGTTTTAATTTGTATTAATTGTTATAAACATTTAATAAAAGTACTTGCATTTTTATGAAATTTTATAAATCATTTTTATTTTTATTATAAAAGCTAAAAGTTTCGTTAAGACAAATGTGTATATAAAAATAAGGAATAATATGAGAAATATTTAATTCAGTATAATAAGTATTTCACATATTTTATTTTTAGTATAGAAAAATTACAGTCTTATATAATTAATTTGAAAAGGATCTCAACTCTTTTTTTTTTTTTTGTAAATTTAAGTTATTTCAAGATTAATTATATATTAATGTTAATTTTCATATAATAAATACGATTACTAAATATTATATTAGATTTAATAGAGCTCAAATTAGATTAATAAAATTAAAGATTCTGTAAGACCGTAAGTTTTTTTTATTATATTAAAATCAAAACATTACAAGAATATTATTAAATAATAATATATTTTAGAGATAAAAATTAGTTATTATTATCTAAAATAATCTTTATTATAAATAAAAAATTATAATTGATTTGTGAATTAGAGTATAAATTGATATGTAACATTAGCGTATGGTAGCTAACTATAGAGACCAATTTAGACTCTAATTAACAAACCAATATAATAGTTTTTTATTCATT
>Ga0214542_1004776_pt1 | contig 26496 bp, 10 predicted proteins | sample CNSS1metaG_FD_160096 | JGI IMG/M metagenome (GOLD analysis project Ga0214542, IMG submission 160096) | Root nodule microbial communities from cowpea collected in UCLA plant growth center, Los Angeles, California, USA - CNSS1 | ecosystem: Host-associated > Plants > Roots > Nodule | place: USA...
ATCCATTATGAACTTGTAATAAAGATGAGACAGTACGAATGGATTATAGCGAGACAAGTTTGAAATTTCCCGCGCTTGGGAATTTATTGAAATGTCTGATTTTCTTAAAGTATATTTTGTGAAAAATCAGTTTTATCTAGTAATATCCATCTGGGGTGTTACAAACTCTATCTTAAATCTCACTAATAGTAATGTTTTCTTTGAATGATTCTCTTACATTATAGTTGTTTGATGTTTATAATATTTCTTATTAATATCATATAGTATGAAAAAATTCAATTCGACTATAGTTACAAAGATTTTACAATAATAATATATATCCTCTTGTTGCAAGCTCTTTCTTTATTATTCGTAATGCTACTCTCTTTTCCCTTTTCGTTTGACGTGTGTATATGTATATAAGAATATTTCAATACTAAAATTCAAATTGTACAATAAATATATACCACTAATCATACATCCTTTTAAATCTCAATTTATTTATAATATTTTAATTAACTTTTACATCTATGAAATTATATGCATACCTAACATTAACATTATATTTATAATTAAGAGTAAAAATGACGATTTATAAGTAGAACTTAAAATTTTTAATATTAAAATAAAAATCTTATTAATAAAGAAATTAATTAGTAGTTTTATTTTATAAGACCATCATTTCTCTGAAGCTATTTTCTTTTCTTTCTTTGGTATCTCTAAAAATTGTGATCATCTTATTCATCATTTTAAGATCAAGTACCATCATAAAGATCCTAACATAGAAAGTGTTCTTGTATAGAACCAAGCGATCTCAAGAGTCTTCTATCTTTCACCTCCTCTTCTCAAGACTTGTCTTCTGGTCACTTATGGTCAACACTCTTGGGAGTGAGGTATCTTCAGGCACTCTGACACTTAAGTCAGTAACAATATGATGTTGTGTATGCACTGGAACTGAGTTCAAGATCAAACAATCTTACCTTTGGACATAGGATTCTATTTTATATTACCTGGCTTCCCTCCTGACTTTATTACCTTTGGGATAGTTTTCCTTTCTCATAAACACTGATAAATCTCACGAATATCATATAGTGTAACTACTCGAGACCTTAATGCAACGATAACATTTCCATATTCCATTTGAGGTTGAGCATCTGTACCTATATGCCTGCACGTTATCTACCTAAGCATTGGATGGAGCCACACCTGCTTACAATTGGGCAGGGATTTACCTAACCTCATTGGGCTGAGAGGTACTTGACCTCCCATGCCGAGATGGGTCTGACCCTTTCTCTCCTAGCCACTCCTTCCGCTAGTAAACTAACTTCTTCCTATTCTTGCGCGGGCCGAGTGTTACACCGCTATTCCCCTTCACGTGTCCTTGGGTCGAGTACACCTCAGATTTGACAGCACCCTTCCTGACATGCCAATTGGATGAGTACACCTCGGGTTCCTTATACAAAAAGAACAATCTTACACAATCAAAATTTTCTTTAGAGTAAATTCATCTTTTCCATTCTCTTGAATAATTTTTTAGAAGTTTTGCATACATGTGTTATAGAGTTGTTGCATGTAAATCATAAGGGTTCAAAATGAATTTATGTTTGTCTAGGATTGCTAAAATACGTTTTGATAATTTATTTGAGTTTTCAATGAGTAAGTATGATATCATATGAGAGTTAGAGTCATTGAAACTTAGTTGAGTTAGAACTTGGTTCAAGTAAGGGAAACTAGTTTAATTTCTTGTAAGTTTCATATAATAGTTCATATGATTGTAAAGTGTTGTGTACTATACTTGATTTAAGTTGTTTGATGAATTTTAGATGTTAAAGTTGTTGGATTTTTAGTATAGAGAAATGGTTTGATATTGTGACACCTTTATGGTGTGTTTGGATTAGACAATTTAAGAGAGTAATTCATTTATTTGGAGAATTTGAATTTTCTTGAAGTAAAATGATTTGTTTAGATGAAGAAATTAAAAGAAAATTGAAATTAAAGAATTTTAAGAAGGTATTTCAAATAACTAAAATAATAGAATTTGAAATTCACTCAAAAAAGAAAGAAATTGAAATTTCACGAGTTAGGGAATTCCTCATTGGTCAAGATAAAAAAGGATTGGGTTCGACTCAACCAACAATCAACCAGGACTGACTCGGTTGAATTTGTCAAATTTCGGTTGGTGTTGACTTGGCCAAAATTTGGTTCGGACTAACTTGGCCGAATTCGACCAAATTTTGATTGGGGACGACTTGGTTGAGTTTGTCCAAATATTTGGCTAGGGCCAACTTGAACGTATTTGGCCAGTTGGCCAGATCCAACTCGATCAAAATTTCGCCGGAGCCGAGTAAGGCAAAATTTTGGCTAAGGTCGACTTGACCTAATTTGGTTGGGGTTGACTCAGCCAAAATTCTACTAGGGTTGGCTCGATCAAATTCGGTCAAATTTTACTGAGTTGATCCCGACTGAAATTCAGTCAAGTCGGTCTCATCCGAAATTGGGCTACATTCGGTCGAGTTGACCCAAGATGAAATTCAGCCGAATTCGACCAAGTTGTCCTTGACAAAAAATTGGCCGAATTTGTAAATTTTTATAAATTAAAATAAATATTGTTAAAATGAAAGTTTATCTTATAAAAGAAATTCAATAATTTTATCCAAATAAGAAATTAAAATGTAAGATATTCAATTCCTCTATCTAAACAAATTACTTAGAAAATAAAGGAAATTTAATGGCAAGAAATTTAAATACAATACATTTTAATTTTTTAGAATTATTGAGATGCTTCGTGTAAACACAAAGTTATATTTTATTGTGGAGATACATCATTTTTAATTGGTTTTGTCTTTATTTTTTAACAAAACCTAGCATTTTGTTATGAGAAAGGAAGATAAATACTAAATTGGCATAGTTTGATGATATGGTGTATGATACACCGTGTATCTATTAGATTTCTAAAATTATATAATTTTGTTGGGCGATCTACCTACTTGTTGAGCGAAACTCAATTTATGAAGATCTAATAAGCTCATTCTGCTTTACATGCTAGGTGAGCCTATAACAAAGACTAGTAAATGTTTGGCATGTAGAGCGAGTAAATTGCTTATTGAGTGAAATTTCTTTTAAATAAAATATAGAATTTGGGGCTACTTGGTCGTTGGATAAATTTTGATTTTATTGCGCAAATTATTTTGTTGAAAGCTTCTAATACTTATTCCTTGGTCAAGTCAATTTCCTCTAAGCGAAATTCTTATATTGAAAAAACTAAGAGCGTAAGAGATTGGTGATTGAATAGTCAAAGGTTTGTTGGATGAATATACTTTCATAAATTTCTCATTGAACAAGCGTAAGTACTTACAAAGTGAAAGGGAAAGATTTTGTAAATGAAAACCCGTTAGACTTTGAAAGTGCAGTAGTAAAATAACTATTAGAATGGACATTTCAATATTAATATTTAAGTACTTGATGCAAATTATTACCCGAATTCACGATGCTATAATTCATATCATCTCAAGCCATAAAAATACAATTAGCAACACTTAACTATAAATAATTAGTAAAAGTTATTCTTGATATTAATTTAAAAGAAAATAAAGATAAAAATAAAAATGTTAATTATCTTTCAGTCAAAGATTTAAAAGGGAAACTTTTCACAAGTTTAAATGAAAATAACTAAAACATTTTATAAAACAATAATAAGTTAACTTTCATATAAATTCTCTTAATTCTTTTATAAATAGTTAATAGAAGATATATATAAATATATTGCTATAAACTCTTGTTCCACCACAGTTCATTGAAACCCATTCTGTAATAAATTGAACCCATTCTTTGAGATAGGGTTCTTAGGACATTCAACAAATTTCGCATTTATTATGTTTCATTCCCACTAGACTATGCCCAGCATTGGTTTCTACATCACCATAACAACTTTATGAGACTTTATAGCAACTTATTATGTATCTAGAATGTAAATAATTATTAATATAAATAGAAGAAATTACACTTATTTAGTACGAGATTATATTAAATAACACTCACGCTCACTCTCATTTTAAAATAACTATTCAATTTTAATAAAATAATAGTCCTGTTCAATCTAATTTTTAAAGACATATATATTCAATTTTTTTATATTTTTAATGCATAACAGTCAAATATTGATTTTTAAGAAATTTATATTACAAATGCGTGTCCTTGGAATCTTTGTGGTGCCAACTCAACAAGTCCAGCTTTACAGCATGCAAAGCAAAAAAAGGAAAATGCAATTTGACAGAAGAAAAATGCCTGGACTCACCAGAACCTACAACCTGTCACGTGGTACGGTATCAGAGATTTAGGTCGCTGAAATTAAATTAAGTTTAGGTTTTTAAACCTCTTATAAAATATTTCTTATTACTCAGTAATTTGTTTATTTTTATTTAATCTCTATGAATAACCCAACTTTTTTATACAATATTGTATTTCAAAAGGATACCATAAAAACTGGTCATTAAGAGTACCGAAAGAAACTTGTATTTAAATAACATCAATGAATTAAAACTGAACTATTCAATAAAACATTTCATGGAAAACTTATTTAGAAAATAAAAAACAAAAGATAAAAAATATGTGAGCAATTCTACATTTACTTTAAATAAAACTAAATTATAGTATATGATGTAAATATGTCGGTTGTAATATTGAATTAAAAATAAATTCATTAACTAAACTGAAAATCTAGCATAATATATTTATTAGGATCGGACTTTATTTGTCACTCATAAATATCTAATTACATACTCATTTCGTTGCAAACATATAGTCAAATAAATAAATAAAAATTTCATCAATAAGCCCAATAAAATCTTACACGACGAGGTATTTGAGACGCATACTTTATTAAAAATTTAAATATGAGATGAGATAAACCTATCAACTTATTAAAAATATTATATCGAAAATACTGTCAATATTTTATGCAATTAAACTCTTATTAATGTTTTTTTTCTAACTAAATCCCTCAAAATATTTAATAAGTAGACTCATCACCTTTTTGGAAAATATTATTCCTTAAATTTGCACATTTAGTTTCAAACTTAATTATGAAAATTCATAGAGTATATCCCAACCTAACCATGTAGCCATCTTTTACTACTAGCTAGTGCTTTAATTGCCTAGCTAAAGAACTAGAATAATGTTTTTAATATGTACAATAAAAAAGAAATAAATAAAAACAAAAGTTCTTAAAATTTCAAACATTTAAAACACGAAGAGAATAATAGATACTATTATTTATAAAATAAAAAACCATATCACATATTCATATTACAAATAAAAATATAAAATTTAAATAAAAGCACATAATAAATTAATTATAATTCCACGTTTATATACATAAATATTTCATAAAAATATGACTACATTAATATATAATTTCTTAAAAAACAAAATTAAATCTTCTCGTACAAATTTGTTTTGATAAATGCACATTTTTTCTTTTGGTTGAAACATTGTAAACTATTTCATTTTTCTAACAAAAATTACAAATATTTTCATTACACATAATTACTTAAATTCCTTTTACATCCCAACCATTAACATAATATATATATATATATATATATATATATATATATATATATATATATATATATATATATCACTAATACAAAAAGAACCTTTTAACGTCTGATACTTTCGACCTTTGACGTCTGTCCAAATATTGACGTCGTATGAATGACATCAAAATAACGTCAAAAAATAGAGCGGACGTCATTTAACGTCAGGATAATAAGGGTTCAACGTTATCCAACGTCGGGGCCAGAAGTAGCAGACGTCAATTTTCACGCTAAATGGAGCCAAAAACAGAGCAGTTTGACATTTGTTGGCTCTGACAGACGTTAAATAACGTCGACCATGGTAAGCTCAAACGTTAAAAAATGTCTGTTAGAGCACCACCAGACGTCAAACTACTCTTTTTTTTTTTTTTAAATTTGGTTGTTTTTACAATATTCCCACACTTGAAAATTAGAAAATTCCCAGAACAATTTCATAATATAAATAACACCAAACTAAAAGTTTCAACATGATATTTTTGTACACAAAAGTTTTTGAAAGAAGATCTAATTCCTGTGGTACCAACTCCATCTTTCCAATATATATGATGTTCACTCCTGTCTTAGTGTGTGGATAATGTCATTTGGTAGAGGTGATGAATTCTTGAACCGCTGAAAAAGTAATACAATTTCATTATATATGAATATCATTATTTAAAGTATGATATGATTTATAATATGTGAAAGATATATATATATATATATATATATATATATATATATATATATATATATATATTATGTAATGAAATTTTGGAAACATAAAACATATGCTAGTTTTTATAACTAAGTAGATACATAGGTTAGGATTGAAAAAAAGTAATACTTACTCTTGTAACATGTTTTTCAAAACTGGTGAAATCTTCCTATGGCATGAACAAAACCATATAACCGTGCATTGTCTTGGAATGATGACACATAGTTACCAATGATACCTACCATCAATCACAAGTACTTAGCCGAAATAATTAATAATACTTCATAAAATATTACTAGCAAAAACACCTATGCATCAATGTATGGCGCAAAGTAGATCTCTCTATTTGACTCAACCATCCATGTTTGCAAATAAAGTTTGATGTGATCATGTGAGTTTTCCGAAGGTTGAATGGTTTGAGATTCAATGAATCCATAGATGAAAGATCGACCAAAAAAACTAAAAAAAAATAGTCTAAGATAAAAATTATAATTGCAAATAAAAAAATACAAGCAATTATATACATACAATGAAAAAGAGATAACAAGCAAAATAATCTCAAAATGATGCAAATGGGGATGAAAACACATAATATTCGGTTGAAAATGCCTAAAATCAATCCACAATCAAATCCCAACAAGTTTGGTGGTTAAAAACGTTCGAAACTCACCTGGAAGAGGTCGGAATAATGGTCGTCGACAGGAAGGATCGCAAAACACTACAAATGGGGATGAAAATGCAAAATATTCAATTCAAAACGCTTAAAATCAATCCACAATCAAATCCCAACAAGTTTGGTGGTGAAAAACGTTCGAAAATTACCTAGAGGAGCTCAAAATGGTGGTCGCCAACGGAGAAGCTTCGCGAAAAATTGGTGGCGCGATGAAACAGTTAGGGTTTTTGTGTTTCGCGCAGAGAAAATCCAAAAATTGAAGTCGGGGATGTGTGGTCAGACGTTAATTAACGTCGGTGCAAAGGGGGTCAGGCGTTACTTAACTTTGGGGTAGAGTGGGTCAGACGTTAAATTACGTCGGGGCAGAGAGCTCATATGTTAATTTCTACATAATGTCGAGGTACTGTGGGTCAGACGTTAAATTACGTCTGTGTTGGAATGGGCAGACGTTAAAAAAGTCAAATAATTTACAAAAATGCCACCGATCATTTTTAACGTGAGACTTTTTTTGGGCAGACATTATATGGATGACGTTATAGGGTTTTTTGTGTGATTATATATATATATATATATATATATATATATATTATCAATTTATATATTTTTATTCATGTACAGGGATGAAATTATACCATATAGAGTTTAACTTATTATTTAAAGTTTGTAGCTTGATCCAGTCTATTTAACAAAAAATTCAAATTCTTGTATTATGAAATCTGTTATCAAGTAAGTCGGTTGGTTAGCTTTTAAAAAAAAGTTACTAGGCTTCAAGCCTAATTTCTTAATATTACTTTTAATAAAGATACTAATATATATATATATATATACGTAGATTTGATTATATATATACTCTTGTGATTTGATTACTAGTAACATATAAGTCCATCGTTTTTCTTCGTTAGAATGTTAAATAATATTTCTTTTAGTGATATACGCTTTAATACATCACACTATAGGTCTAATTTCAAGATATGTGGATTCTTTCGCTTAATTAAGGTCTTGGTTAATAAAAAAAACTAACACCTGTATAGGTCAAACTTGAACAACAAGATAATAAAATATCTCAAAAAAAGTTTAGCTAAAATTTATAGCTTGATTTAACTTCTTTAACTCTTATTTACCATTAAAACACCAAGTAAAATGATAAATATATTGCAAAAGGTTTCACATCGATAAAATTTAAATAAAAAGTATTAATTTTACTTTTTATATTATATTATATTATATTATATTATATATATATATATATATATATATATATATATGTGTTATATGTACACTTCTCACAAAGAAATAAGAGGAAAAAAAGAAAAGAAAATAAAGAAGAGCAGTAAAATGAGAAAAACTTATTATTGATTTAAGTAACTGAACAAAGCAACATCTAATAAAAAAAAAAAGAAGAGAAATATAAAAATTGAAATTGAAATGTTTAAACTAAATACAACCATTAAACTGTCTAAGTAAGACACTGTTAGACCATCTAAGCAAGTTATTATTCAAATTGTTTAAATATGTCATAAATTGTTTATGCATGTTAATTATAGATCATAAGATTGTCTAAACATATCTTAGATATAATCACAAATTGACAAGTAAACATATTATCTAATGATTAAGAAGGTAAACTATTTGATCAAGCAAGCATATCGACTAAGATCCCTTTCAAGTTGGGAATGAATATTAATCATTCCAACTTTGGATGTCAGAAGAAACAAGTAGAATCTTGACAATGTGTAAAGTAACATGGTTATTGCAAAAGATAATTGGAGTGTGTTTGCATTGTAGACGAATCTATTGTAGAAGATAGAACAACCATTGAATTTCCCATTGTGGATGCAAGAACATGATATTCAACTTTAGATGAGATTCTACATATGGTAGGTTGTTTCTTTCATGTCCATGAGACTAGAGACCTTCCTACACAAATAAGATATCTAGTAATATATTGTAGTGTCTTTACAACTAGTCCAATCTAAATAGTCAAATGCTTGAATTTGAAGAGGTTGGTTGTAAGACCCGAGAAAAATTAAATAGTTAATTGAATAATTATTTAATAAATGCGGGTAAGAGGAGTGTTTAAAGGAGTTAATGCAGATATCCATGATGTGGAAAAGTACTAGCTCAATTGGTTGAAAGTACTTTACTGTGTGTGAGGACTTAGGTTTGAGTCCTTTGTGTGTTATTTAATTATGAATTTTTAAGTTATATATTTTAAAGAGTGATGTGATCACATAACCTTAAAATCTAAAGAGTTATCACAATTGTGATTTGGTTGAATTGGTTGTACATTTGCTTTGTGATTGTGAGGATGTGAGTTCAAACCTTGTTGAGAACTAAATAATTTTTTTTTGCCAATTTTTTCTTTGGCATGAATGTGAAAGGGTTAGAAACCTAGCAGCCAATGGAGAGGTAACCTAAGGGCTGGAAAATAGTGGGATAATTAAACATTGATTAGCCTTAGTCTAATTTTTTATTAAAATTCGTGTAAGGCACTAAAAGGGTAATTGTGAGAGAGGAAAATAGATTAGAGGAAAGAGGCTGAGAGTTGAGTGTAAGGGTTTGGGCAGAGGTTTCTAAGGCAATTGGCATGGTGTAGAGCAAGGAGTTGAGAGCAAACCATTGTTAGAGTGCAAGCAAAGGACAAAGGTGGTTTTGGGTTAAAGTCACATTCAATCCGAATTTGGAGCGAGGATCAGAGGTAAGGGGAGTTGTTTTTATTTGTTTTGACTCGTGCTAACTGTATTGTGATTGAATGACTTGAATTGGATGAGTTTCTGTGCCTAATTATGTAGTTCGTTTAACATTTCTGGGTTCTCGCCCAGAAACCGCCTAGCGGGCATGAAGGTGTCGCCAGGCGGCACATCAGTGGTAGCCCATTCTCGGCTTTATGGCATGAGCTGCCTGGCAGTGAGACTGAACCGCCAGGCGATGTGCGACGCTGTCGCTGTTTTTATTGCGCTCTGTTGAAATTATGACATGTGGGATTTTCAATTGGATTTTCCTTGTCCGTGTAATTGGATAATCTTGTGATATTTCATGTGTTCTGGGGTTTTGGGCATATTAAGAATTCGATTGGGGACATGTGAGATTTGTACGAGAATCAAAGAATGGTATGATTTGTGGGTTAGATAGGATTGCTATGCGATTGGAAAAAGTAAGATAGGTAATTGAATAATATAATAGTGTGAATTGGGCTTCGAGATTGGAGATTGGTTCGAACTTTGGGGGTTTGAGGGTCTTCGCAGGTGCAGGAAAAAAATTAAGGTTCTAACCTGGTACTGGAATGCCGCCTGGCGGCGTTACACTTGCCGCCAGGCGATGGTGGGATGCAGACTCGTTTCTATGCAGATATGGAATGACGCGAGAAGAGGCAAAATCCGTGAGTGGGTTGATAGGAAACTCTAATTAAGGAAAAATTCGTGGTGATTAATAGAGTACGAGAAGAGGAAGGGAAGTATATTGTAAGGTATTGATGATTAGTTAGGTAATGGGAACTTTAGTGAAGATGAATAATCTGATATAAAAATGTGGTGGAAGAAGAGTGTATCTGCAATTAAATGGTGAGTATAAGATTTCATGTTTTGGTAAGTCAATTGATGAAGAATTACAGGATGAAACAATGTTAGAGGTTAGTAAGCATAAGAATTGGGGATTGATTGAAATTTAGTGTTAATGGAATTAAGCAACTATTCTACTGTGAGCCTTATATAGCCTAGGGAGTGAATGATTTTCATGTTTATACTTGAGTAAGTCAGAGGGAATGAATTAGGCAATCTCTTCAAGATTGATCGAGTTATTATGCCGGGATGGAGAACTGGGGGAATTTCTTGTAGGGAATATATGGACCTAGGAGTATGGTTATGAGTAATTCAATTGATTGTTGTATGGTTGGGTAACTTTGCATAATGTACTGATGAATGGGAAGAGTGATGCTTATGGTAATGTTCTAGCTTGGAACCAAATCAGTGAGTGTGCCAAAACCAGCTACAGAATGCTTCTGGTATGGCGCCTGACAGTCGACTGATAACCGCCAAGCGATAGCCTTAGCGTGAGAGAGCCCTGCACTGAGCGGCGCCTGGCGACACGATGTGCTCTGCCAGGCGGTGACGAGAAAACAGTGGCTTTGGGAGGACGCTGGCGCCTGGCGATGAGTGGATACCGCCAGGCGGTCTGGAGCAATTCCGCTTGGCGGCGTGTGGGCCGAGCCAGGAGGAAATGCTGTTGTCTTTTGTTTGTTTGGTGTGTTGTTTGAGCAATGATGCTACACTTGGATCGGGACATGTTGTGCCATGAGCGGGTAGGTTCATAGATGGTGGTTAACATGTGATGGTATGAGCGGGGAGGTTCATATCCAGTTACTCTCACGTGGGGATACGAGCGAGGTAGGTTCGTATGTTCTATGCTCACACTTGAGAGATGCCACGTGCGGGGAGGTACGGGGCTGGTGGATCACATGTGTTGGACTACGGGCAGGAAAGTCCGTAGAGCAGGATTACGAGCGGGGAGGTTCGTAGAGCAAGACTACGAACGGGGAGGTTTGTAGAGGCAGGACCACGAGCGGGCAGGTTCATGTGAGTATCATATTCCCAAGTCCAAGGCTAACCAGTTGTGTGGTTGAAGGCTATATAAAGCCTTGGGGTTAAGGTCTTGGCCAAGAACTATGTAGAATGAATAAGACGGGTGTATGATATATCTTGTGTATTATATATTTGTTATTTTATTTTTCTCAGCTCACCCTTTCTGTTTGTGTATGGCGATGATCGTGTGATTCGTTACACGGGAGCAGATGTTGATACAGGTGGTGCTGAGGATGTCCAGGCGACGGAGTGAGGGCTAGCTTTGGGATTAGAGCTAGGGTTTTTCTCACTTGTATTTTATTATGCTTTTATTGATGAACACGAATTTTTAGAACTTGTAACACTTTATTGTTTCAGTTATGAGTTTTGGCGCGTGTTTTAATAAATTTAAATTTTCCCACGTTGGGATTATTATTGAGACGACTTTTGATATAATTTATTTCTTTTATTATTTATTTTTAAGTAATATTCCTTATGGATGTTACATTGGTTGGCAAAGAAGAAGTCAACCCTTCCTTGAATAAATTTTAAGTAATGAAAAATACGATAAACAACTTGTTTGTGCACATCAATGTGATAAGAAATATATTGGCTTAGTTTTTTAAACAGCATAAATAATGTCAGGTCTGGTAATGTTAAGGTAAATCAATCTTTTAATGAGTCTTCTTTGTTTTGAAGGATCTTATCATATTGTTCAATCATTTTAGATCGTTGAAAGAATAAACCAGGGCAATAGAGTTAGGTTAGACTCCAAGCATACTTGTGTAACAGAAGATGTCTAATTTATACTTCCCTTGAAAAATAGTAATATAGCATTATGTTGAGCTATCTCTACTCTTAGAAAATATTGAAGATTCCCAATATCTTTGTTTTAAAAATGTCATTCAAAAGCTTAGTTATATTATGAATCTTATATTAATGTTATTACCAATAAGGGTAAGATCATCAACATAAATAAGAAAAACAATGATATCAGTATTTTAGTACTTAATAAATAAAGAGTGATTATAAATAGCTTGATTAAAATCATGAGTTTGAAGGAAATAAGACAACCAAGAGTACCATTGTTTACTCACTTGTTCTATATCATATAAGTATCTATTTAATTTGCAAACCATATTAAGATCCTTGTTATATCTTGGAGGCAATTGCACATAGACTTCTTCGTTTAGATTCCCATGCAAGAATGTGTTATTAACATCTATTTGTTTAAGGTGTAATTTCTTTACGTCCACAAGATGAGACACACAATGGTTAGTTTTATAACTGAAGAAACGAGTATCAAGAAACATCTAAACCTTTTTATGTAAATCCTTTGGCAACGAGTCTTGATTTGTAACATTCCAAGGATTTGACAACTTTGTATGTCACTTTGTATACCTATTTATTGCTAATGACTTGTTTATGTTGGGGCGAGGTAACAATGGTCCAAGGATTATTGATTTCAAGAGCCTTGATTTCCTTTTCCATGACTTTAAACCACTTAGAATCTTCGATGACTTCATTATAAGATATCAGTTAAAAAGTACAAGTGACAATGAAAATATATGTTATGTTCAAGGGATAATCTATATAATAAATATAATTTAATATAGGATATTTTACCTATTGTGAGTTTTGACAAGATTTTGTAAGAATATTGTGATTATACTTCAAATAAATAGGAAGTTTCCTCGTACGAGTAAATCGTGTAAAATTATTATAAGTGAATATTGTTTAATAGGATAAATATTATTTCTATTTTCATTAAAATGAATATGTCCTTGAGTGGTTAGGAGAGTTTTTCTTGTTTTGCTTCTCTTCTTTGTTCTCTTCATTCTCTTTTTTTTTTCTTCTTCTTTATTTGTGATGGTTATAACACTTCTTTTGAAGTCCTTGTTGCACATCTCCCAGATGGACAAAGTTGATGAGAAAATTTCCCCATATTAGTCAATAGTTACTTATATTTGGATCCTAGTGAGAATCTCCATACCTTTTTAGTTTTTTCTTTACTTGATTCGACTTATCTTTCTTGAAGTCATTATATGATTACTTCTTTAAACGGAGAGAACAAGTTACAATTCATGACGGTCTAATATTAATTTTTTTGATATCTAAAAGGATCTTTATTCATGTATAGTAATGTTTATACCTAAATATTGAGATTCGTAAAAACTCAAGAGAAATCACTCTTATTTGTGTAATATTTCGATGTTTAGAAAAAAAGTTAAGTGAGTTTCTTCTAAAGTTAAAACTAACATGCATAAGTTCAGAGGCATAACATAATGTTGACATAGGGGAGTCACAGCTCCCCCAACATTTTTTTTTAATTTTCTATATATTTTAAAAAAATATATTTATTTATACTAATTTAGTTTAAATAAACCTTTTCTAAATTTAAAACCCCCAACATTTTTTTTTAATTTTCTATATATTTTAAAAATATATATTTATTTATACTAATTTAGTTTAAATAAACCTTTTCTAAATTTAAAAATCATGTTTTCCCTTTTTATTATAATTTCTTTTACTTCTTTATTTGTTCTTTTTTTTGTCTCCATCTCTTTCTCTTCTTTTATTTCCTTCTCAATTCTCATCATCAATTTTTTATTATTTTCAAAATCAAATTGCACCAGGAAAAAATTGAGGAGTTAAGAAATATTTTGGACTGAACAATTTCTTCTTTTGAGTAAGTTCATTTTTTACTTCTTTTTTGAAGCAATATGCTTTCTTCTTGTATGTGACTTTTCTACACTCTAGTCATATCTCTATCTGTTAGAGATCATAAAATCATGCTCTAATTGTTGATCAAACTCTTCTTTGTGTAAATAGAGTTATTTTAGGCTTTGAAGTTGTGTAAGGGAAGAACAAGATTAGGAATCTCTAAGGTAAGGGAATGTAATCATCTAGAAGTTATTAGTTTTCTTAGAATATTGAGTCTTGATTTTAAGATTTAATTTGGGATATTCATAATTTAATATTTTTCTAAATAGGAGAGATGTGACAAATTTATATTAGAAAAATTATGGTAAAGAGTAAACGAATTGATTTATTTTTTTCAAGTGGAAGGCTTGTGATGAAGATGAAAAAAGTGCATCTATGTTATTGTTGATGATGAACTTTATGCTACCCTTTCATATATATTATTGTCATATTTTTTGGATTCTATTATTACGAGTGCTTATTTTGAATGATGTGAGGAAATAAAAAAAAATTAACTAAAAAAGTAATTTATATATAACAAATATAATAAGACCCCTAAAATTTTTATTCAAGTTCCGCTACTGCGTTAATTTGAATAAACTATTGCATATAACATATTTAAATTCTTATGTTTAATTTTAATTTTTATATGAATTAATTTATTTTATATATTTTTTTACATTCTACTCTCTTGAAACGTTTATAAAGAAATTTGTTCAAACAAATTTTTATGTAAAGATTAGATTACATATTTTACAACACAAACACTGTTCATTCTTAATTTGTCCATATTAAATTATTCTATTATGGATGATCCACTTATTATGTTGGCTCGACCAACTTTATTGAAGAGTTCACAACTCATCCATTACATTAAGTCTAAAAGTATAAAAGTATTAATTTAAATCCTCTTTTCTTCACAATAAATATTTGGTCCAAACAACATGGTTCTTTTTACATAATAGAATATAGATTTTTTCTTTTTATTTTCCAGTCATAACAAAAATATACACATACATCAATTTCTATACAGATCTAACATAAATACACATTACGCATGTTCTATAATGCTGGATCTAAATTGTCCTTCCTGTTTCGCAAAAAATAAATGGAAATAACTACAATAAGACCTAGCAGTCAAACACTAAGATCCACCATGAAACTTGAACAGTGGAAAATAAAAAAAAAACTAAAAGAAAAAATCACGTAATAATTAAATCTGGTAGCTGCAGTTTTTCGCAGATCAATTAATCTATCTCCAAAACCAAATGAAGCCATTGTTTCTCATACTTTTATGGACACAGAACGAACCAGCTTATCATCATCGTCCCTGTAATATTTCTTCATTCTCTTGCTTTTACAGTGAAGCAACTTGAACCAAAACCCACTTTTGCAGGCACTCCTATGATCAGAATCTCTTCTTTGAACAATATCCAATGAACCACACTTACCCTCATGGTTGCTACCACTGAGCAGAAAGACAGAGAGCGAAGAAGAGCTAGTCTTTCCCTCGGCAGAGAAACAGAAGCAATGCATTGGAGACGCAGGCGAAGAAGAAGAAGAAGCAGAAGCTGAGGAATAATAGGATGAAGAATAAGAAGAAAGAGAAGAAGAAGAAGTTGAAGAAGCAATAGAAGAGGGTGTTCCACGTGAGTTATGAGAAGATAACTGAGCAAGCTTTTCTCTCAAGCAAAGAGAACAGACACCGGGTGATTGGTCGTGTTTGGGGTGCTTCTTGCAGTGGCCATTGCGCTTCACGCGACCAATCACACTGTATGTGTCTTTTTTCTTGCCGAAATGTCGTCTTAGGTTTTCCATTTTGCATCTTTTCGAATGTGGGGAAGTTGGTTGGGTCATATATAGAGGAGACGAAGGCAAAGGGAAAAACGAAGTTTGAGTTTGTCTTCATGTTCGTGTTTGTGTTTTTCCACCAATTTCCGTGATACTTCATGGGTGCTTCCTTGTGTTCTTCCCAAAATGCTCCTTTTGACGTTTTGCTTTAGCCAATTAAGAATTGTTAGAGAGATTACGTGGACGGATGTGATGAAGTCAAGAAGGGCCCACGGGTGGAGTCGGTGGTTCTCATGCTTCTGAGGGCTATCATTTCTACACTTTTTTTTTTTTTATTGAGGGACAAAAAGTTAGAGATGAAATGAAAAAAAGAGTTAAATAAAGGGAGACAAATATTATTTTTATAGGTGGAATTAAAAACTTACTCTCATCTAGTACTTTTATTCGTTTTCATCTTTATATATTTCTTTTCTTTAATTAAGTTTTTTACTTTAAATTTAATTGAGTTTCTTTTATAAAAGATATTTATTATGATTTTTTTATACTGTTTAAAAGTGTTAAGTTATTTAAAAATGTTACGTCTCAAAATCAGTTAAATTTCAAGATAAAAAATATTCAGATTAACATATAATACTTCAATTCATTTTAGATACTAATTTAATTCCATCACATTAAATTTCTATAAGATTAAGACTCAATTAAATAAAAAATAAATATAAAAAGAAAAATGAATACAAATTTAAATTATAGAATAAATTATTAGTTAAACTTATTTTTATATTGAGAATTTGAAATATTTGTTATTAATGTATTTTAAGAGAAAAATATGATTACTGAGGTTTTAAATTTATCATCTAATTAAGACACTTACCTTATATATTGCCTAGAAACCGAATGTGAATATTGTGAAAAAAGGTAATTGTGCACACATTATTATTAATTTCTCAACACCTTATGGATATGTTTTTTCCTTATCTTTAAATGCATTTGAAAATGTGTGTTTATTTTTCCGTTAAAATAAAAGGGGGGTTTGTGTGAGGCGGCGTGGAGAAAGAAAATCTTAGGAAATGTAAAAAGGCGTTGGCAAGGACAAAATCAACCAACCAACCAACAAAGGTTTGAGGCGGTGCCGTTTTGTACACGTATTCAATAACTATTCAGCAAAACTGGTTAATTGATCTTTTGGGAGTTAACTTCTGTGACAAGTAGTCAAGGTAAACTAAATATACTTTTCAGATTCATACTTAACACATCTTTTAATATTAGAATAAATTGTATACGGTGATAATAATATAATTTATTTTATATCGTGAGAGATTTATTGATTTTTTTTAACTATAATGTTGAAAGTTATATAAAATTAATTTTTATCGATTGTTGGTAATGAACATTTAATATATCTGCGTAAAAAATAATAACGATTTTAAAAAGTTGTAAAAGAAAGTGTAATTACTTTTTAAGTTTTTAGAAGACTTTATATGATTTAAATTTTGTAATTAAAATTTTAGAGGATTTATAAGATATAAAATAATAAAATTTGAAAGAATTTTATGGATTTTAAAATTAAAGTGCATTATAATGCTGATATTACAATAAGCCCTTTAAATATATATATATATATATATATCTATATATATATATATATATATATATATATATATATATTAAGAGTAGTAAGAAACTTTTTTATTTTCCACATATTGTTTTGTTTTAAGTTGATAAAATGTTAAATATTATGATTAAGGTATAATTAGTCGTATAGTACCCAGTTTGGGGCTAGAGTGTCAAATAGGTACCCGGTTTAAAAAAAGTGTCAATTGTATCTCAACTTTTGAAAAAATGTTTCAATTAGGTCCTTTTCAGACAGAGTTAACTAACGCCGTTAGTCAACGTGCCACGTGTCAGTCTGTGGTTTTTTTTTTAATTTAAAATAAAAATAAAAATAAAAATGTCACGTGTCAAGTCCCTATGTGTGACACATGACATTGTCAGTGCCACGTGGCATTGTTAGTGCCACGTGTCAGTATCACTATCAGATGTCATTGTTGATTTCGATTTAGTCCTCATATATATTTTTTTGTTTCAATTTAGTACCTAAGTATGTGTATCTGAGTCAATTTTGTCCTAATTTTTTTTAATAATTAAAATCCATTTTTTTATAAAACTAAAAATAATTAAGTATTAAAGTTTAACAAAAATTAAGTATTTGATATTTATATTAAAATTTAGTGGTAAAAGTCTTTTTATTAAGTCATTTTTAATAATAAAAAAAATAGTATAATATTCAAACCAATAGAAATTTTGGTTTAAAATTAGTAAGAGACAATATTGTTCTATTTAAAAAAAATTAACAAAACATGAGTACTTAATAAAAAAGTAATTAATAAAGTAATATGTTAAAAAGTCATTTTTAATAAAAAATATTAGTATAACATTTATATAAATAATAAATTTGGTCTGAAATTGAGGGGAACAATATAAATATTAGTACTTAATTTTGTAAAAATATTTATACTTAATTATTTTTAATCTTATAAAAAATGGATTACAAAAATATTTTAATTATTAAAAAAAATTGGGACAAAATTGAATCATATACACATACTTAGGTACTAAATTGAAACAAAAAGACATATATGGGGACTAAATCGAAATCAACACAATGACATCTGATAGTGACACGGCCACGTGGCATTACAATGCCACGTGACACTAACAATGCCACGTGTCACACACAGGGACTTGACACGTGGCATTTTTATATTTTTTTTCAAAAAATTTTTAAAAAAATTTAAAAAAATAAAAAAATCAGAGACTGACACGTGGCACGTTGACTAATGGCGTTAGTCAACTTTGTCTGAAAGGGACCTAATTGAAGCACTTTTTCAAAAGTTGGGATGCAATTGACACTTTTTTTAAACCGGGTACCTATTTGACACTCTAGCCCCAAACTGGGTACTATTCGACTAATTATACCTATGATTAAATATGTTTTTGTCTTTAACTTTTAGTAAAAATTGAAATTAGTTTTTCTTTGAAATTTTTGTTAATTTAGAGAAATGTATGAATTTATTCTTTTTTACCATTTAATATTTGACATTTTATACGCATTTCATAATAACATTTTAGCTAACATTGAAGGTGAAATGTGTCAAACGGTGTAAATAACTCAAATACTATCATGAAATGCGTTTGAAACGTCAAACGAACTTAACAAAATTTGATTAAAAAAATTAAATTTACGCATTTTTAAAGTTAAAAGACTAAATTAAGCCAAAGTTTCAAAGAATGACTAATTCAAATTTTTCACTAAAAATTAAGGAACAAGAACATATTTAATCTTAGATATTAAGAGAAAGAAACATAAAACTTATATCAATGAGAAAAATAATAAATAAATAATAAGATTCAGATTAAAACATGTAACAAATATAAATTATAATAACAATTTTTCTTATTTGTGTTTCTGAATCTGAAGTTATGGTACTATGTAAAATCTTCTCTTTTTCTTTTCTCATCTTACATATGTATGGTCTTCATTAATAAGAAATTATGAACATAAATATTCATCTACTAATTCAATAGGAATTTCATCGATCATATATTCAACATTCTTTAAAAGAAGTTATAAAATATTATTCCGCAAAGCAACAAAACTTCTCTTAAACATGAATATTGGGTCGAAAAGAAATGTGATCATTAGTATACACTTGAATTAATATCATAATGAAAAGGTGTTAATTGTCAACTTTATTTAAGATTTTATGCATATACAAAATTATAAATTAAAATTAACGTGAGAGAGTTACTTTTCTTTTTCACGTAATCTCTCGCACTAGCAAAGGATCGATGTAGACAATGACTTGTTGCCAGTATTATTATTTGGAATTTAAATTTACCCAAAGGACACAAAAAGAACCAAAAAGCAAGTATATAATTATGCAGGAAAAAAATAAACAGAGAAAAAAAAATCAAAATACGTAAGCAATAATTTATTCTTTTAACATAGTATATGTTATAAATTGTTGAAAGACCTCATTCAGACTATCTGTTACATAGTATAGTATATGTTACATATCTTTATTAATATTTGTATTGCATTGATTGGATGTTTCACCTCGAACGATCGGTCTGAGAAGAGGTATTTCCATAATTAGGATTATGAGGACATATCAAAAGATTATTATGATAAGTAAGATTAAGACATCATTAAACCATAATTATTATATGTAAAATAGGTAACAGCTCATTAAGAGCATTATAAATAGAACATATAGGTAAAATATTTGAATCATCAACATTTATTATATTTATTAAAATTAAACACTTACTTGAGTTTTAAAGAATTTTTTTTTGTAGTACTCAAACGAATAGACATAGACATGTTGGCGATCGACATCCACTCTAGCTTGGAAGGCACTGGGATAAAAAATACACCCAATTCGACAAAGAACATTTTGGTGTCAACAATGAGAGGTCGAGTTTACTTTAATCTCATGGTAACTACGAGGAAGATGACGATCAACTGTGCAATAGTGAAAAAAATAAAGATATTGGAAGAGTAGAGGAACCACCTAATTATGATTAAAGAACTTAAAAAAGGAATTAGATACCTGAAAGAAGAAAAATGCAGAAGAATTGAATGGTATAATGTGATAAGGGTGCATGAATGCATGAATGCATTAAACCCTTAGTTTTCCTTTCCTTTTTTTTTCCTCATTTTTTTTGTTTTCTTTTAGTGATGAAAATCCTGATGGAACAAACGGGAAGCTAAGTTCAAACTTTTTTTCAACACCATACAACCTATATTAGTTTGAACCTATGGGAACAAAATTTGTAAGAGGCTGAATGAACATTTGTAGACAACTTTGCCCTTGGCATACCCTTCCTTTGAAATGATTGTACCAATCTTTGAGGATAACACATAGGATTTACAAAACTGCCCCAGTTTTATTGTGTTGGGTAAGAATATGATTTGATGGAATGGAAATGATAGGATGTGAAATATTACTTTTAATTTGAATCTTTTTGTTTGACTTATCAATCGGTTGGAAGATTTTTCTTTTTTTGTTTTATTTTTTCTTTGTCTCATTTGTTTTTTAATGATTGTGTCATCAACCCCGTCCACACCGATTGACGAATGTTTGTCTTGTTAAGAAAATATTATTTTTGTTTCAAAGAGGGTGCAAATGGACATATATATTTTTCATCATTTTAGGTAAAGAAAAATGATCGCACATCATTTCAAAGCTTAACTGCCTTATTTCCTTGAAAGTTTATCTCTAAGAAAAAACTTGGTAGCATCTGACCCACACCATTTTCATTTTTCATTATATTTTCCCTATCTTTTTGCTTAGACTACCTTTACAGGTTTTTAGTTTAATGGACATTCTTATTTTATTTGCCCCAAAATTGTCGACTATGTAACATTTACAGGTTTTCAGTTAACAGGCATTCTTATTTTATTTGCCCTAGATTGTGGTCTCAGCCTATATGTTAGTCAGGGTTGACTTAACAAGAAAAACCTTCCTCAATGTAATATTAATGTTTATTATCTTAGGCAAATCCTTTATTTTGGAAAAAAAAATGAATGTGCTAGTGGTTCAAACAACATTGATGTAGATGCTTCAACAAGTTATCCTTAAAGTATGAATTGTGGAAAAACTTCATTCCCTCGCCATTTCATTCTTTTTTTTTTTGAAACTTTGTTTTTGAAAATGCTATGTACTCGACAATTTTTTTGACAACAAATTCAGTAGGCAATCCTTTGTTTTTTTTTTTGTTTTTTTTCTGCTTCCATAACACCCTTGAAGAGCTATTGTACCCTTAATGAATATACCTTTTCTTATCATGCAACAACTTCTTGTGAGTCACGAGAATATGAATAAAATAAGCAAAATTCCTTTCTTGATTCCTTTTAGGATTAACGTTTTGCCTTGAATTCTAGTTAGCCTCATTTTCCAAGAGTTATTTGAGGTGTGTTGTCGTTGATATGGAATCGATGATTGATAGAATCCCTGTTATGAAGATTGTGTTTGGTGGGCATGTGCCATATGAGTCACGTAAGGATGTTGGTTCACCTATTATTGATAATTTTGAGTGGGAGCCTAATTTTCTCACCTGGGTATTGCTGATGTTGCGTGCCCCTCTACTTCCTTCTTCTTCCCTAGATTGAAATCTGGTTTTTTAAGAGTTGTAGTTGCGAGCGAGCGATAAGCAATTTTTCCATTTTCAACCTGATCTCTATCCTTTCGCGTATGATGATGATATCAGTGAAATTTGAAGATACATTCCCCACCAAGTGCTCATAGAAATGTGGTTGCAGTGTGTTCATAAATATTGCCACCATTTCTTTATCATGTAGAGGTGGCTCAACCTGAGCGACAAGTTCTCTCCACCGTTGTGCATAGTCTTTAAAAGATTTGACATCCTTTTTTGCCATGTTCTATAACTGTAACCTATCTAGCACAATATCCATGTTATATTTGTATTATTTCAAGAAGGCATCTACCAGATCCATCAAAGAAAGAATGTGAGAGGGTTCCAAGTGTGTATACCAATTTAGTGCTACCCCAGCCAAAATGTCTTGGAAAAAATGGATTCAAAAATTGTCATCATAAGAATAGGCAACCATATTTCAGAATTACATGGTTAGATTACTTTTAGGGCATGTGGTACCCTCGTACTTTTCAAATTCTAGCACTTTAAACTTGTGAGGTATTGTTACATCACGAACTAGGATTAAACCCACAACATTACCAAACCTATAGTTTCCACCTCCTCAATGGCTCGTAGTCGTTCTTCCAGAATTCCTAGCTTAGTTTTGGCTCCCTCAACGTCAGCGTACCACTTGCATAGTAGGGTGTGGTGTGATCCTGGTCAAAGAATCCTCACTAATAGTTGTGTTTGAACGCTTGGGTATTATAGTTACCTATGGTCCATGAATGTAGTCGCTTCATTCCCTTATGTACCCGTCATGTGTGTTGAAGCTAATGCAATCCCTTGAGTACTTATTGAGAATGAAAAGGAAGCATGCTCAGTCTTTAGATGTTCTCCAATAGGCGGAGTGTAACCTGGTGACAAACCGTACTTCGATAAAATAACAAGAGTGCCCTTTCCTCAACCTTTTGCAAACAAAGGTTTTCTTGAGGCCTTTAGAGACTTTAGGGCCTCCAAGATTTGACCCACTTGGTCCTTTGATTGGTTGATATTAGCTTTCACTATCTCTTGTGTAGTTTTCCAGTCCTCCATATTCTTACAATTTGCTTGTGTCCTATATGGGTGCTTTGGCATTGCCATATCTTTTTTTTTTTGCTCTATTGTTTTATATTAAACAAAATAAAATAAGAAAAAGAAAAGAAAGCAAAAAACATAATGCAAGTCGTTTATTCTAGTAAGAAATTATAAAGTTGTGAGTAAATAGAAATTAAACATGGAAAAGAGTCAATACAACAACCATCTTCAAAGTTTCCTAATTCACTGCATTAGAAATAAAACCTAATTTCTAGCCCTGGCCATCATGCTTTTCATCTCTCTTATTAGTTTCTTACAATGATCCAAGAAGGCCTCGATCTTTTTCGGAGGATTACAAATTGAGACTCGACTTCAACTAATAATTGCAGAATGTCTTCGATGGCTTTGTTGGCCAAGGCAACCAACTGCGAAAAATATTTCTTCCAATGTCCTATCATCCATTCCTACTCCAATGTGTAGTCATTCATCCGAGCAATCACCTCTTGATGCCTTTTTTTTTATTCTGCCTGGTGCTGACGTTCTTCATTCATCTTTGCCTTATAGCTCATCATTATCTCCTTCGTTTGTTGCTCCATCTCATTGATCTGAACAGAGCATCACACAATCTTTTTAGTGCTTCATTATTGTTTCTCTTGAGTTCTTCATACATTTGATTTTTGTGTACTCAAATAAATATGGTGCATCTCTTTCTCGAGCCTTTAATGTTAATTCGATATTGGTTACAATAAGATCTTACTTAACTCTAAAGAAATGATTTCTTTCTTCCCTCTACTTCTTAAATAGCTCTTGGTACATCCTTGTCTTCTCCTTATTATCACACCTAAGGCTTGCACATTCTTGTTGGAGACTTTGGAGATCATCAATTAGCTTATCACTTTTCATCTTCATTCTTTCAATCTCTTCTTTCAAAATCTTAACTTCCTCAGATTTCGTGGATTGCGATTGTTCTAAAGGAAAGGAGTTTGATTTGAAAGTCAACTTTATCACTTTAAGTCTCTCCATAACCCATTGATCATAAGGCATCATGCCTTCAATTATCCAAGATTTTAGATCTTCTTCCGCATGCAAAACCTCACCCCAAGCACTTCTAATTTATCGAATTAAATTGAGGGGAACTCCTTCCTCATTATGAGCCTATATGGGAACCATAGCTTTTGGATTCGGGGAGCCTCGAATGGGATACCTATACTGCCTTTAAGCTAACACAGGATTATAATTCATGCAACTTCTTGTGCCTATGAGTGGACAAACACCTAGTCCATTTGTAAAATTTATTGAAGAACATAGGATTGTTGGCCAATACACTATACTAGTTCTCCATATTAGAATGGTGTGGTAGAAAGAAGAAATTGAACTTTAATAGATATGATAAGAAACATGACGATTAATGCAAAGCTTCCTAAATCTTGTGCAATTAAGTACTTAAGATGGTTGTGTATATAGTGATCGAGTTCTAACCAAGGTTGTTTTAAGAACACCTTTTGACTTATTCAAAGGTTGGATACCCAATTTACGATGTATAATATATATATATATATATATATATATATATATATATATATATATGTGTGTGTGTGTGTGTGTGTGTGTGTGTTTGGGGATGCCCGTCTGAAGTGAGAATTTATAAATCACAAGAGAAGAAACTAGATTCTAAGACTATTAGTAAACGACTTGATTAGTGGGACTGATTTAATTCAAAATAATCACAATGAAACTTAATCCTCTAAATTAAATGATAGACCGACAATCATTCATGCTCCTCTAGTTCAAGAGCGTATTAGACAACCAATTATTCAAGTTCCATAAATTTTTATAGATAGATCAAGTTGTTGAGGAATCATTTGAACAACAAGTTTCTCATCAAGATAGTAAAGCAACATTAAGAAGATCTACAAGAATAAAAATATGAGAAATTTCTAAGGTTACGAAGTGTATTAACAAGAATCAGATTATAGCATTCGAGCCAAAGATGATATTGAAACATTTTGACAAGCCATGAGTTCTCGCAAAAGGGTTCACTCAAAGCGAAGGAATCGATTACAAGGAAAACTTTTATCCTATGTCTCAAAAAGATTGTTTACAAATACTTGTGCCATTAGTAGCTCATTTTGATTTTGAGTTACATCAAAATGTATGTGAATACGACTTTCCTTAATGGTGTTTTAGAGAAAGAGGTTTACATGAAACAATATGAAAGATTCCTCTCCAGTGATGGTGGGCACTTTGTTTATATGCTTAATAAATCCATTTATAGTTTGAAACAAGCTTCACATCAATGGTATTTAAAATTTCATGAAGTTATTTCTTCATTTGGTTTTAAAGAAAGATAATGGATCAATGTATATACCAGAAGGTTAGTGGGAGCAAGATTTATTTTCTTGATCTATATGTGGATGACATTCTACTTGCAACTAATGATAAGGGAATGTTATATAAGGTGAAAGAGTTTCTCTCAAAGAACTTTGATATGAAAGATATGAATAAGGAATCTTATGTCATAGGCTTTAAGATCCATGGAGAAAGATCTCGAAGTATTTTGGGTTTATCTCGAAGTATTTTTTAGAGAGGTTTAATATGAAAAATTGTTCACCAAATGTAGCTCCTATTGTGAAGGGTGATAAGATTGAGTTGGGTCAATTCCTAAAAGTGATCTTAAAGAGAACAAATGAAGAATGTTTCATATGCTTCAATGTATGCTAAGGTTTGCACCTGACCTGACATTGCATTCAAAATTGGAGTCCTGGGAAGATATTAGAGTAACCCAAATGTTGACCACTAGAAAGTTGCAAAGAAGGTAATGAGATATCTTCAAGGAACAAAGGTTTTCATGCTCACATACAGACAAAGTGATAATTTGGAGGTGATAGTCTACTCCGATTCAAACATTGCTGGTTGCATTGATACCAGAAAAATCAAAATCTGATTATATTTTTATGCTAACTATTGGAGCTATACTTTGAGCAATAAAAAAAAGACATTCACTCCTACTTCCACTATGGAGGTTAAGTTTGTCTCTTGGTTTAAGGTTACCTCACATTGGGCATCTAACCATAAGAAAGGGCATTAAGTGTTCATTCACGTTCGCACTAAGTTAATGATTATCGATCTTTTGACTAAAGGCATATCATTAAAGAATTTTAAAGATCATTTAGCACAAATGGGACCGGGTTTCATGTTGTGACAATTATTAATTTTACTTTCATAAAACTGTGATTCAATTTTTCTCAATTTGGTGTACATAATATATAT
>Ga0214542_1004777_pt1 | contig 26495 bp, 15 predicted proteins | sample CNSS1metaG_FD_160096 | JGI IMG/M metagenome (GOLD analysis project Ga0214542, IMG submission 160096) | Root nodule microbial communities from cowpea collected in UCLA plant growth center, Los Angeles, California, USA - CNSS1 | ecosystem: Host-associated > Plants > Roots > Nodule | place: USA...
ACTGTATATAATAAATAAATATATGTATATAATATTTAAATATATATATATATATATATATATATATATATATATTATTTAATATCGTAATGTTATAATTGTTATAAATCAAAATATATGTACGTAATATTTAAATATATTTGAATATAAGTACGTAATATTTAACGTGTATATATATATATATATATATTATATCAAATAAACATTATATAATAATATATTACGTTTACAAGTATAATATAAGTTTATCTTAGAATAAATGGTGCAAGTACAACGTTCAAAAAGAGATAGAGTTTCAATTAATAATATTCCATTCTTGTGCTGCAAATCTAAGAAAAGATTACATGAATTTAATGTGTGAATCTTCAAGCCTCTATATATAGAGATGGTTCACTGAAAGCTAGACGAAGCAAAGCAAGAAGAGAAAAGAAAAGAGAGATCCGAGAGTTAGAGAGGTACATAAGAAAAAGGGAAACGAAACAATGAGACTCAAAGGAGAAATAAGAGTTGAATCGTGCATTTATTCAGACCTTTTTCAATCTCTAAGGTAAGGGAAGGGGACATTTGTCATTCTATCTTTTGACTTTTAATTTTTCTTATCTCCTCATAATTATTTTTTTATATTTACCTTTAAGTGAGGTGTCCCTAACCTCATTCTAATTTATATTTAGTTTTCGTCCCTATTTATTTATTTTTATTCACCTCCAGTTATGCATTGGTCCTATTTATTCAATTTATATTTATTCTTAATTACTTATTTATATTTATCTCCAGTTCCGTATTGGTCCTTTCTATTTATTTATATTTAATTTAACTATTCATTGATCCTATCTATTTATTTGTATAATTATGTGGTTTAATATTGAAATAAAATTTATGATAAATAAAGATTTGATTATTGTAGTTAGAGGTATAACCTTGAGGATTTAAACGAGTTAGTATTACTCAAGTGAGATGTTCTTGAGTTACTTTGTTGGCCATGAGCTCATTTATCCTGACTAGTCACTACAAAATTAATCAATATCTTTATAAAGTATGATAAAATCTAGTTTTATGGATTTGGGAGAATTTTCATTTCATTTTATCTTATTATGATATGTTGTATATTTTTTTTGTGATCTTTGTCTCACTTCCTATTTTATGATTGTGTGTGAAAAACAAAATTTTATAACATTATCATAGATGGTTGATCCCTTCTTCGCCGACATTGTGGTTGTTTTTCCGGGAGAAATGCATGGCAAACCAATGCAGTGAATAATTCTATGACATTTCAGGGAACGAGAAACTCTACCATTACTTTCCTCTATGCTCTGAATGCACCGATTGTCATCGAAGGACAAATCAGAGTTACCTTCTATTTACCCCCAACAGTCCAAGTGAACCCTATCCATAACATTTTCCCTCCACCTGTTTGAAAACTAGTATATGAGGGGGAAACTGTAAATAAATAACACTCCTTTCTCTTATAGTGTAGGAAATATAAGATGTACTAAACGGTGTAGATATAAGATGCATACAGTATTGTATATATATATATATATATATATATATATGTGTGTGTGTGTGTGTGTGTGTGTGTATGTGTGTGAATATTTTAAGTATAATTAGATATCATCGTATAATTTTGCCTTTAAAGTTTATAAGTATATTGTAGGAAATAATAATAATAATTAAATAAATAGAATTTTTTTTTATTGTCACACATAACATTGAGGTTCTTACCAATCTATTACTTGTCTAAGATGGTTAGGGGGAGACTTGTCCAAGGAGCAAAACCACACATCAATGTTCTTCTTCAAGAAAACCACAAATAATTGCCAATGACGCTCAAATTGAAAATAAATTCATTGTTATACCTTAAAATGATGAATTATATTGACAAGTTAACAAAGTACACTTATGTGGCAATATAAAGGACAAAATATATTTGTTTTCCTCGTTCAAAGCATTTGGTGATGTATGCTTAGATGTCATCAAATTTATTGCCTTCATGAGTGAGTTGGGTCTATGAACCCATATACATCATTCAACCCCGTATTGTTAGTGACACCACATATATACCTAAACATAACATTTATTTGATATAAGTGAATAGATAAATCAATTAAATATAAACAATGGTTCAAAAGCTTACATCATCAACAACTAAATAACAGTAATATCCAGTTCTTTTGTCCATGACACAAGTTCTAACACATCTTGTTTATGCAAGTACAATGGGATGTCAATGTCTCACCCAAATACATTAGAATCCCATGGAATCGGCATCGACTCATCGCTTATGATGTCAACAAGATGGTGTAATGCACCAAAAGGATCATCCAAAGATAGAGGAATATTCTTGGATTTAGAACTTTCATATCGATTTAACTACTGTAATTTCCCATTGAAACAATAGACATAAGGACAGACATCTAAATTTCACTTCATCATCACTTCTACTTTCATTACATTGCGCAAATTGTATAAATTCTTCTACTCCTCTCTCATATTTTGCATTGATGCGTGATGAATGAATCCAATCTCGATCTATACATACACACACACACACACACACACACACACACATATATATATATATATATATATATATATATATGTGTGTGTGTGTGTGTGTGTGTGTGTGTGTGTGTGTGTGAACAATTTCAGTGAACTTTAAATGAATTATCACCTCACTTTTTTATTCAAGGTGTGATCTTATCCCATTCAAGAAGATAAACTCTTTTTAGTTTATTGGTACACATCAATTTTAAGCAACATATCTTAAATTTCACAAAAATGTACTATCATTTCACATTGGTTTTCAAGTTACACAAAAGGAAAGTGATTATCAACCATAGTCAAATATACACCCAAAGATCAAACAAAATATAGTTGACAAATGTTCATGAATTTGAAGACATGTATATTAAAATATATATGCACTAATAACCATGAAATTAATCTTCTTAAATTGAGTGACTGCGACATGGTACCAGCAGCGGGGAAGAGGGGATTAGAAGGAAGGGAAAAGATGGGATGGAAGGGTATTGGTAGCGTTGAAACAACAATAACGGTTTTAGTTTGGGGTTGACGATGATAACAGTGAAATGGGGGACGATGCAGTACGAAACGAAAAGTTACATGGAAGAGAAGGAGGACAATGACGGATGGAGTGCGGAGGAAGGGAGAAAACAAATGGAAGGTGATAATGGTGTAACATATGGATGTTTCGAAAATGACGTTCGCAATGATGAACGATTCAATGGAGGATGAGACAACAATGATGTTTTCGTAAAAGTTTTGCCTTTGATTTTTTAAATAATCGAGGCCTATATACTACTATAGGGCTTTTTTGTATTTCTAGGTCATTTTGACCATGAATTTGTAAAATAGGGTCCGTTGAAATATTTTTTTCAAAATTGGGTTAAGTCGTCATGGGGAGGACAACATAAAAGGTGAAGTCATCCTCCCCCCAGTCGGTTTCATTTTTTTTTTGAAAAAGCGATGTCGTTAGGGTGGAGGTCGGTTTCTACACATCTGAGAGTGAAGTCGTTGTCCGCTATATAACGACTTCACTTTTAGTTTTTTTTTTAATGTAGCAGTTTTATTTTATTTTTTCAAAATTTTCACTTTTCAATTTTTTTAACCTTGTAGTTTTTAGGTTAAATCATTCCATAGGTCTCACATTTTTGTAGCGAAATCTCAAGTAGGTCCCCCCATTTTTATTTGACTCAATTGAGTCCCTATTTTTGAAAATTCGTTGTAATTGGTTCCTTTCCGTTAGTTGACCAGTAACGGTGCTAATTATGTGCCACGTGTCAGCACGTGTTTTTTTTTTAATTTTTTATAATTTTTTTATAATTTTTAATTTTTTTTTATAATTTTTTTTTAAAAAATTTAAATTTGCCACGTGTCAATCTGACATTGTGCCACATGGCAGAGACAATGTGATATGGCAGTGCCACGTGTCAATATTGGATGTGAAAAGTCTCAATGTAGTCCCTGTATTTGTTATTTTGTCTCAATTTGGTCCAAATTTTTTTAAAACTGAATCAATTTTTTCCCTATATCAGATTTAATTTTATATAAATTTACAATGGTATTTTTATTATAATTGATATTTTTAACAAAATTAAGTTTATTTAAATGTATATTTTGCATTGAACTTTATTTAAATATTGTTTCAAATATTTATATATCAATAATTTATAGACAAATGTTAGAATTGTTATAATTCTTTTTAAAAAAAAATTTATATTTGAATTTATAAAGTTTTTATTTTTAAAACAACTCTAACATTTATCTATAAATTATGGATATATAAATATTTAAAATAAAATTTAAATAAATATTAGTTCAAAATATACATTTAAATAAATTTAATTTTGTTAAAAATATCAACTATAATAAAAATACCATTGTAAAATTTATATAAAATTTAAATTTGGTACAGGATGAAATTGATTTAATTTTAACAAAATTGGGATCAAATTGAGACAAAATAACAAATATAGGGACTACATTAAGACTTTTCACATCCAATATTGACACGTGGCACTGCCACTGCCACATCATTGTCTCTATCACGTGGCATAATGTCAGATTGACACGTGGCAATTTTAATTTTTTTTTTAAATTATAAATAAAAATTAAAAAAAATTTAAAAAAATTTAAAAAAAAAGTCAAAAAAAACATGTGCTGACACGTGGCACATAATTAGCACCGTTACTGGTCAACTAACGGAAAGGAACCAATTGCAACGAATTTTCAAAAATAGGGACTCAATTGAGTCAAATAAAAATGGGGGGACCTACTTGAGATTTCGCTACAAAAATGGGGACCTATGGAATGATTTAACCTAGTTTTTATATATATTTTTCTTACAAAATTTTTTTAACAGTAGAGATTATATTTATTTTTTTGGTAATTATTTTTGATTGGTACAATAAATTAATTTAATAAAATACATTAGATAATAGAAATAACATAATAAAAATTACGTAATAAAAATTACATAATAAAAATTACATAATAAAAATGAACTGAAAAATTGGATAAAGCAATAAATTACTGACGATAGGGACAATTGCCCCTATGATGTCCTTCATTTCTATAATATGAACATTTACTTCGTTTGTTGGGATTTAGTTCATCCATCTCATTATGGATTCTATTAGTTGGTGGTCTTTCCCTTACCCTACGACACATGTTTGGGTTTGGAATGAAGTTTGGTCTGGTGTATATGGACCAATATTCTTTATTCCTAACTGGATGAAATTGTATTTCATATGTTATGTTGATGTTGTAGAGGCTATAAACTGGATGGATGTATGAGGTTAGGTCTATATGCGAGAAAGAGCAAACAATTATGACGTGATGACCAGGTAGTCAAAGAGCTTGAAAATGACCACAATCACACCAATCATTTAATTTAACTGTAAAAGACATTGGTAGGCGGATCATGTGGAGAAAACATCTCTTGAACTTGAAATTCATTATTTTCTCTTGAGTATCGACGCACTTGACACATTCCCGCTTGTTGTTGATTTTTTCTAATAATAGCATTAATTTCCTCGGGATATTGGTGGCCTGCTTGTAACATGGAGTCTGACTTAACCCTTCTCTCAACAAACCATGTTGTGGTGCTTTCAAATGTTGCCTTAATTAGAGCATAAATTGGTAATGAACAAGCTCTTTTTAAAACAGAATTCATACATTCAACCAGGTTTGTTGTCATGTGTCTGAATCTACTACCCTCATCGTAGGCCTGAGTCCACTTTTGTAGTGGTATCTTGTTGATCCAAGATGCCACTTCGGGTGAATGGGATCTTAATGCCGCCAATTTAGCATCCAATATGGGTTGTTTCACCTCGTAAGCTGTAAAAATGCAATTATATTACTTAGTTTAATTATTAAATACCATTTTCGATGAATAGGTAATATGGTGAATGAAAGAAAATTTTTATTACCCATATTCTTCAACCGCCTTTCAACTCATGATTCTTGAATTTTTTGTTGAAATTTGAAGCAATATGACGTATGCAGTATATTGATTGCAGTCCATCTGCTTCCCATTGTACTTCTTCAGATTGTAGGGCATCCAATATGTCTTTCCCCCTGTATGTTATCAAGCATAGGTTTGATTGTGGTGTAACGTGCTCCCTTAAGAGTTGAAAAAACCAGATTAAGGCCTCCTTTGTTTCTCCTTCCACTATCGCGAAGGCCAAAAGGAATATATTACATGACCCATCTTGAGCTAGTGTTATTAGCAATGTCCCTTGATACCTTCCTGTGAGAAGTGTGCCACCTACTTGGACAACTGCTTACAATAATTAAAGCCTTGGATGCATGGTCTAAAAGACCAAAATACGCGTTCCATAATATAGCAAGAAAGGTCAGGTGGGCCACTTACAACTACAGGATGTCTAGTGCATTGAATTATTGTGTCGGGATTACTTTCTTGTACAACTTGATACCACCTGGGAAGTTCATTGTAAGAATCTTCCCAATCTTCAAACTCCTTACCAGTGCATTGAATTATTTTGTTAATTTTCTCTTTGAAATCTGATTTCTTGTCACGTTTAGCATGGCACAAAATGGATGCCTACCTCAGGATATGTCACTACTCTGGCTTCAGCACGAACATATCACTCACGACTTATGGAAAAGGAGGGAACGAGTTCTTAGACCGAGAAGAGCTGGAGTTTGGATACTAAACAACCAAGACATAATTGATCCACGTGTGATAAATTTAATTCAACAGGCTAGATTCGGACACACCTTGTATATTCCAGACATGGATGTGAACCACTTCCTCATTATTTCCTTATTAGAAAGGTGGAGATTAGAAACTCACACATTCCATTTCCCCCATGGAGAGGCCATTGTAACACTAGAGGATGTAGTCGTCCTCCTTGGCCTACCGATAGACGGAAATGTGGTCACTGGTCCCACTTTGGTTGAAGACATATTCTCCACTTTCCATGAATATCTAAGGGTCATTCCACCACCAATAGTGGTAAGAGGGAACTCAATTAGAGTATCTTTGTTAAATAATACTTTCCAACAACTTCCACAAAATGCAAACAATAATGTTATTGCTCAATAAGCGAGAGCGTACATTCTAACATTGATTGGAAGCATTTTAATGCCAGATACGTCTGCAGCTAGGGTACATGTCATGTATCTACTTAAGCTAGCTGACTTGAATGTAGTCGGGAATTATAGTTGGGGGTCTGCAATTTTGGCCTATCTATATCGTGGCCTAGATCATGGCATTCACCTAAGTCAAGAAAATATTGGTGGATGCATGATTTTGTTACAATGTTGGGCTTGGGGGAGGATTACTTTTATAACTCCACAACTTCAGCCTTTAAGTGATGAGAAGGTGGCTAACTTTTAAATTAATTTTTTTTCTTGTAATTTAACTAACTTGAAATTGGTACACTTTTTTTTAGGTGGATGAACCTAACACATTAGACAAATCCAGCTTCAATTTCAGTTAGTGAATTTCGGTTGAGGTTTGATCAAATACGTACAAGACAAATAATAGTTAAGGTAATTGAAAGATTTTTATTTTTAACATTTAAAACTAATGTCTACAATTTTGTTTCAGTTCTTGTGGAGGCCTTACATTCAAAACGAAGTTAGTCGATTGATTGTGGTTGACATCCCTTCAGTGTCCAGAGCAACAGTTCCTATAATTTTCTTCACGACAATAGAAATCCATTAGGCGGATAGGGTCATGCATTAATTTGGTTTAAGACAAAACATTTCGCCTGAACTGGTTAACCTGGATCAAGTTCACAAGGATGACTTGAGGGGGAGAAACGACAGAGATTGGGTAGCGCATCATCACTAGTGAATTGCAATTTAGAATGATAAAAAAAATCAGATCATTCAAGGTACACCGTTCAGTGGAAACAACCATTTGCGTGATCAAACACCGTACACGCAGTGGTACATAAACCACATTATCCGCTATATATCTCCATCGACAGAATCTTCTGACGATGAGGTTAGTTTTACTACAATGTTGTACATATGTTTATCATGTATAATTATTCATGGCAATAACCCTGCTATTTATTTTACAGTATGATATGTCACAAGAACCTTTACAGCCTACTTCACAACCCTACACTGGCCATGTTGGGTCTTCTCCAGATTTTATACATCATCCCAACCAATTTTTGGGACAGTCGCCTATGGTCAGGGTCAAATGTTTGGACATTTACATCCTCAATTTGGCAACCCATCAAACACCTCATTCCAACACGTCCCTTCCTCATATGGTTTCTTCCTGCATCAGTCAAGTTATGGTGTTGGTCCATCACATATGTTTGGCACCACAACCATGACACCATCTGCCAATTATCAGGATCTTCATCATCAATGCCATTCTATCATCCGCCAATGCCTTCCCAATCGCCACAAATAACGGTTCACCATGCCCAAAATCCCCAAAGTCATCAAGATGAAGATGATGATGGTGATGATGATGATCAACCACAACAACAACAACCACCAAGACGACCCAACAGACCCAGAAGACGACCAACATGTGGAACTGGAAGACATAGATGACTGTCTTATTAATTTCTATTAACTTAATTATTGTATTTTAATTTTTAATCAATGTTAAAATATATTAATGTGTATTTTTTTATTTCAATTTATTATTTTTTTTACCACTTATTGTTCCAAAAAAAAACCTAAAAGTGAAGTTATCAACTATGAAGACGACTTCACTGTGGACATGACCAGAAACCGGACTCGTCCATGATGACTTTGTTTTTTTTTTAAAAAAATATGAAACTGATTGGATGGAGGATGACTTCTCCTTAAATGTCGTCCTCCATCCTAACGACTTGACCCTATTCTAAAAAAAAAAAAAAAACCACTTTTTACAAATTCGAGTTAAAATGGAACCACAAATACAAAACCCTACTAACTAGAGCCTATAAATTCACAAAATATTCAAAATTATTACTATATTTTTATATGTTTCAGTTTTCTGAAAACTAAAGCATACAAATGAAAAATTCACTAGTGTGATTTTACTGTAGAAAATATTTATAAATGTGTAATTTTTTTTTCTTAAACATCAATTTAATGATTTTACAATATATCTAACCATTTTTTTATTTTTTAGTGTATTTTTTAAAAATTTTAAAAAAGTTATATGATCAACAATAATATAAAACTTTATAGTTTTCTTCTATCTTTTATTTAATTTATGTACAAATCATTATAAATAATAACAAATTCTACTTTTAACAAATTATTTATTTACTATCATTAAAAATATAAAAAATGATAATTATATTGTAAAATTTTATATTCTTTTGTATTTTATTCATTTTTCCATAAATTACTACAACAATAACATTATTTTAAATCATATTATAAAACAAGAGTTATTTACCCTTAAATTATTTTCGGTGTTTCAACTTTCAAAACATATAAAGTTTAACTTGAATACTTTTATTTAAGTTTTTTTGTTAGGTAAAGTAAACTTTGGTTTGTTTGATGGTAGTTAATTTGTTTAGGGGTTTTGTCACCTTAGAGGGCAAGTGAGTTTATTATATTATTAACAAATAATAATTGTGTTTTGATAACAGAATTTAAGACTTAGAGATAAAAAGTAAAAAAATAAAATCTATAAAGTGTTGTATTTTGTTTACCTGTGAAGAATTACGGGAAGTGAATAATTTTTTTCACATAAAGTTTATTTTGCTAACATTTAAATTAATTTTCTCTAATTTAATTTTAACTGCTTTTTTTTTAATTTCTCCTTTTTTTCATAAAATAAAATAAAAAACCAAAAAAATATCAGAAAATTCTCTCAAAATCTGATCTTGGGACAACAAAATTCTGGAGAAGTTTTCAACTGAAAATATACAAAAAAATCAGAAAATCCTCTCAAAATCTGATCTTGGGACAACAAAGTTCTGAAGAAGTTTTCAACTGAGAATATACAAAAAAAAAAAAAAAATCAGTTATGAATTTCCGAAAATATTAAGCTCGGTTCATTTGGAGAAATATTTTTTGAAAAGTATTATTCCCGAAAAATAAATAAAAATCTTATTAAATTTTTTTATTTATGAAAATTAGTTATGAGGGATTGATGTATGACCAGTACAAAGAAGGTGAGAATGGCTAAACAGGCATTCTTGTCACCTGTCACTGCACTCTATCGTGGCTGAGCTAATGAAATGGAATAGGAATATCGTGTTTACAAAAAGATAAATTAAAATACTCATCAAATAAAAAAAATATCCTTAAGACAAAAGGTTATCAAGCATTTTAGGAATGCCATGAAGAAAAAAGCAAAAGCCAATCTTCTTTATTAAATTTAAGTATGATCATGGATTGAATTTTGAATTTTAATGATTTTATTCATATTCATTTTGGATTTCAAATAATTGGATTAGATTTTCAATCCAAATCCATTTTTTCAGAAACAGTAGATTGAATTTTTTTTTTAAATCTAGATCCAAATATTTGGATCAAGTTCAAAATCCAAAATCCAAAATCTATTTTTCATAAAATAAATTTAAATTGAATTTTCTAAAACTTGTGTCCATAGGGTCAACACCATTGAATTTGGTAGATTTTTTGTCACGGCCAACGATGTCAAATTTCAGTATAGGACGGACTCAGCAGACTTTCGGTCGGGACTGACAGCCGATCGAATTTTGGTCGAGCCCAACCAAATTTTTGTTAAGCTCGATTTGGTCGAATTCGGCCAAATTTTGGTTGGGGTCGACTCAGCCAAATTCGAATGAATTTCAGTCGAGGACGACGTGACAAAATTTTAGCCTATCCTAACAAAAAATATAAATTGAAAATTTGGATCGGATATTTTGAATTATCCATTTTGAAAATCTAGATTTGGAGAATGGATATCCAATCCATAAAATATATAAAATGTAAATCAGATTGAAATCCAAATCCAATAAAATAGATTTTAAATGGATTAGATTTTTTTAATAAAATGAATATTAAATGGATTGAATTAAAGAAAAAGTGGATTAGATGGTGAAAATTAGATTTTTTGTCCACCCCTAATTAAACTTATGTGTTCGTATATTATTTTTCTATCTCGATCCTCATTTTGTTAATTAATTTGAATGTGTCACTATATTGCTATATGATTTCCTGAAATTTCCCAAAGAACAAAAGGTTACGTATATTACTCTTACTTGAAGCTGGGAAAGCTAAATTAAAGAGAAAGAGGACGAGAGAGACCAAATCATAAAGTGATTATTACTTTGTTTAAAGTTAAAGACTTGAAAGTGGTACACAGGTGGATTTGCACAATCCATTTCGAAAGTGTTTCCCAGCACAAGACTTTGACATGATCCTCATTAATTAGTACCTAATCATTTCACTAATTTAGGAACATGTCTTCATTAAACCAATGATATGAATGATCAAAAGACACAACATGTTTTTCCAATCAGCCACAAACATGTAAAGTTCCTTTAGGTCAAGCTTTGTGGTGGTGATGTTACCCTAGTAGCTACCATAGAACTTGATTGAGTTTGAGGTTGATATCATGAGGGAGGAGGCTTTTCTGTACTTGCACGAGCGTGTGAGTGATGAATAATGAATATTCATATATTCATGCATGAATATTCATTGTGCTTACGCAAGATTGTGCTCAAGCAAAAAAAAAAGAAAAGAAAGCCATTGTTTTGATGAATTGGAAGATGATATAGATGGACCCTCGAAGCTCCATTTGTAATAGGCAACATCAACAACACCAACACCATGATTACACCTTTTGGGATAAACTTTTGGGCTCAATTACCAACCATTTTCATTCTCCTTTTGGAACCTAATCCCATGTATATAATGCATTCTTTTTTATTGACTAGTAATAATAATATGTATATGCACATGATATAATATTATTATACATATGTAATGTATGTAACACCCAAGAAAAAAGCATCATCGTCCACGGGTATGATTTGAATTTGGAGACCCTACCCGAGAACCAAAGCGATGAGATTATTGGAGGCAGGAAAAGTGGTTCAAGGCTTTTTCCAAAGCTAGTACTTTTTACGGGAACAATTTTCTTTTGGTTGACACTTTGTGTTTGTCCTTTAAACTAATAATGCATGCATTGCTTTGCTCCTATCTCTCTCTCACTCTTGTTTTGTTTTCCCATCTTGCCCCACCACTCTGGTTTTCACTCTCCAACCTACTTCACACTACGTCTTACTTTGTCTTCTTGCGTATCAGAATATTCAGCGCAACGAATGCATATATATATAAAGTTATATGAATATGCAATATATATAAATCAATTTACTATTGTGAAATTGTGAAGAAGAATAGCAAAAGTTTTGTAATGGTGTGTGGCATTCCCATGTGAAATGCAAGAGTTGTGCTTGTCCAGATTAGAGATTGAGGAGTTTCGTATGTTTAAATAATGTTATCTTTAGAAAATGGTGTTAGTGTTGGCTGTCACGCATGAATATACAAGGAAAAACAGGTATCTGATGTGTACCAGAAGTTAGGTATTCACACTTTGCATGTTTGAATTTCATCACACACATGAATTTGGTTAAGTTATTTGCGTTAATGATAAGTGTTTGATGATTTAATTTGTAGCATAGTGTTAGAAAAATGTTTGAGTGGGAAAACCAAGGGTCCAGCACTGCAATCGCACCAAAAGCTTTTTCCCCATTCCTAGCAAAAACAAAAATATAACAGAAGAAGAAAGGACAAAGAGAGAAGAGAGATAATAAACTGATAAAATGAAAAGGACAGCACAAGGGGCCAAATATGTGGACAACTTTTTCTATTTTTTAATAATAATAATATTTAAACAGTTACTTATATTAAATATATTAGAACATATTCATAAATAAAATTGTTTTATACCTATACTAAAAGCTGTATAGGATTGCGAAGGTGGTTCCTCCTAGCTAGTGTGTCTGTGCCTGAAACGAATCTCGCTCCATTTCTGAAGAAGATTCCGTTGTTCTTTGGTTTTGTGATGAAATCGAATCACCCTCCATTATCCAATTATAAAATTCAGAAACAGGAAACAAAAGAAGAACTGTTTTTTCAATTTAAATTTTTATCCAAATTTCAAAATTAGAACTTTGAGCACTGATTTCTGACTAACTGATGTCTACTTTTTATCATGTGGATTGGGAAAACCGAATATTCAAATATTTGCTATAAACAAACAATTACTTAACTTGATTACGTTTAATTAAAATTTGCGAAAGATAAAATTCTAATTATCACGTTGAAAGCACACAACTATGAAGCTTTACTTGTGTAAACAGTTCTCAAACTATAAACACCAATCTCCGGGTTCTCTGAAAAGCAGAAACAAGTGAGAGAAAGAGCAGTGGCAGGGTCTAAAGTTAAACTAAGAAAATAAAATACTACAAACCTTTACCCAAACAATCCCTTCCCTCGGTCTTAGCACCTCTTCATCTTTTTTCTCCTTATCAGCATAGCATGCACTGTTGTTTTAGCAAACACGCTCCAATCAAATCATGGGTCTACCAATCTCAGACCAAATACTTGTGATATTTTGACAAAAAAGTGGGTTTTTTATATTTCTTTTTCCTACCATATAATATAACCAGACCAACTCCACTAGCATCGTCCCTTCAATCTCCCCTATAATTTTTCCAACCAAACCCACACCCCTCTTCCTTTTTCATTTTTCAACCCATCCCCATCTTCAACCCTTTTCCTCAAAATTCTATTTTTCCTCGAATCCCAAACAGAGCAAAACAACACCCCCAAAAAAATGCAATCATTCTCGCTCAGTCTCGCGTGCTATGCTTTTTTCACCTCAGTCCTTCTACTACAACGACAACCTTTTTCTCATGCCGGTTTACTGTCCGAGCCCGTGAGTGACCCGAACCAGCCTCTCGAACCGGGCCAATACCCCTCCTCCAACACGGTTCCCGCATTCCCGGTTCAGACCCAGACGCAGACCTGCCGGCTTGACCTCTCCAACGAGCTCTTCGGCGGAGTGAAGGACGCCTGCGGCAAGGACCTCGACCGGAGCCGCTGCTGCCCCGTCCTAGCCGCGTGGCTCTTCGCCGCACACGCCCGCTCTGCCCTCGAGGTCTCTGGCGCCCCACCGCCGGCCTCCGGCGACCTCCCCATGATGCCCGACGACTCCCAGAAGTGCGTCAACTCCCTCCAAGACTCGCTCCTCACTCGCAACATCCGAATCCCCCAACCCAACGCCACCTGCGACGCCATCCTCTGCTTCTGCGGCATCAGACTCCACCAAATAACATCCTTAACTTGCAACGCAGCGTTTAACGTTTCTCTCTCCCACAAAAACGCCACCCCCACCGCCGCCGTTCGCAACTTGGAAAACAATTGTCGCAACTCCTCTTACGCCGGTTGCACCAGATGCCTCGGTGCTCTACAAAAGGTACCTCGAATTATCATTACTTTGTCGCGAGATTTTCTTCACTTGCTCACACTGTTTTCACTCTTTACTCATCAATGTGGGACATCCAATATATTTTCATGCCGAAAATTACACCTTTCGGTAATTTTACTACCACATCATCACCTCTGAATGAGTCCCAATGCTATCTTAAAATTTAAACTTAACGCTAATTCAAATTTATAAATTCATTACACATTAAATTTTGCATGAAGTATTTATCTGGGTTGGATGCAAATGTTGGACGAAGCGGTGAGCTATCGACACAAAAAGTGAAGAGGAAAAAATAGTCTTGTTTTTTTGCCGACCAGGTTGACCTGCGAACATGACTTCCCATGTGCGTTTACGAATTATTAGAAACGTTTCCTTTTCATTGTTTCTTTCTCGGGTTTACTTTTGCTACATTGTTGAACCGTTTTCTGTTTGTCCGGAATCGCGTTTCACTGTGCAAGATGTGGTTTGGTGTAGAATGAATAGTTATAATGAAAATTTAACGCGGTTTTATAATTTTTTATTTGATTTTTGAAGGTGAAGGGTTACAAGAACGAGACAAAGGGTAGTGGAGGAAGCGAGAGGGTGAAGAAAATGTTCAACCGGGACTGTCAACTGATGGGGTTAACGTGGCTGCTTGCAAAGAACAAAACGGCGTACATACCCACCGTTTCGGCGGTGTTGCGCGCGATGATGTACAGTGCGCATCCGCATGAGTCGAAATGCAGTCCCGACCAGGAGAACATGCCGCTGGCCGTTGATTCGCTTCAGTTCGAGAGTGGAAAAGGCGCATCGCGGCCGTCGAAGTTTACGGTGACGGTTTTGCCCCTGGTGGTTCTGTTATTTTCATGTTTTGTGTAGAAGGGTCCACTAGGGTTGAATAGTTTGGGTAAGTGTCCTCTTCCTCTACTCTTCTCTTCTTCTTCTCTCTCACTGTCACATGAAGTTGAGGTAGTGGACAAAAACATGCAAACGGGGTCGTTTGTTTGAATACAGTGGAGTGGAGGGTTTTGTCGCTGTAAATTTCAGAGTTGATTCACATGTCTGTGTACATGCGCTGGTGGTGCGGTGGTGTCACCAACTTACATAGAAAGAAGAGGTTTTTCTTTTTTCATTTCTTCCTCTCTCCCCATTTCTAATCTTAAAAAAAACAAATACATAGAAAATTTCTTATTTGAAATTGGACGAATACATTGTTATTGAAAAAGACTCCATTAATCCTTTACATTATTATGTTGGCACTTAATTAATTAATTATATTTCAAAATCGGCGCTTGAGTTTTGGGGAAACAAACAGCTCTATGTGAAATGGGTATGTTAAGAAATGCTTAAGGAATCAGCGATTTAGACGGAAAAATACAAACCAATAGGTTTACGTTGTTCAACGAAAGTTCAGTGATGAATTGAAATCCGAGTTTCCAATTTTCAAAGCAATATTTAAAATGGATAATTACCGATTCACGGGTTCAAATGCCGTTTTTCGAGTTTAATTAAATTAAGGATAATGAAAAAATAATAATAACGATGAAAATGAGGTGGAATGTCTGTCATTTTTGGGTGTGGGGGTGCATGTTAGGGCAACCAGGTATCCGATCAAGGCACAAGCTACAGTTGTACATTGTTGGGTTATAAAAGGTTATAAGATTATTAATCGTTTTGAAAAAAGAAATGTAGTTTTCTATGAAGATGTAATGGAGCCTTTGTTGGGAGGAAGAATGAATGTGTAAATCAGTAATATTTGCTGGTGGTTTCAAAGGAATTATCTTATTTATTATACTAAAACAAAAAAGGATTATCAATAAATTTATTTCTGCAAATAATTAAATGACCACTAACGTTAAAGACAATGTATTGCATTAATCTTCTTCTAGCCTTTTGCAATGAGCTATTCCAGGTTAGATCTAATCTTTACTTATTATCAAATTATACAAGTTAAATAAGTTCACCCAAAAAATAAAATAATTATAATTTCATCTAATATTGTTTGATTCTCTATAATTTAGTTATATAAAGTAAGATAACTTAGTTTCCATAATTTGGAAAATATTCGTGGTAATGACTAGAGTATTTTTTTTTAATGAATTTAATTATTGTTGCATCACTATTTTGTTATTTTAGTTCATATAATTTAGTCTTAGGAATAAATATCACTAGATTAAAATAATGTCATCTTGACCAATAATTTTTGGAGAGTCAAAATAATACACTTAAACATTTATAGTTTTTAAATTGTATTTGATATGGACTCTATTTTAAATAAGTTCTTTTAATCTTATCTATTGTAGTAGTTGGATCTTTCCATATTTAAGGATGTTTTCCTTAGTCACAATCCAAAGAATTAATATCAAACTCTTCACTTGTAATTCTTTGAATCTTAAGAAAAATTTCTCTTATAATTCTTTGAATCTCAAGAAAAATTCCTCTAATTGAACACTCATTAGTATCATGTTTCAGAATATATAAAAAAGTTGAATCTATTTCGTTTTCATCTTCACTAATAACTTCCTTTAATCACTCTCACAAAATGAATTTATTCTTTTATTCTTCATCAATATACCTATTTTGTTTTGTTAAGTTCAAATTAAAAAAATAATTTGTCATAATCTAATCGAAAATTCAAAGACGAATTCCTAAAAGAAAACTTTATGATAATCAAGTCACAATTAAAAAATGGTTATGCAAAAAACATATTACATTATTTTTTCTTCTATATTCATAAAAAAATAAATATACAACAACTCATAAAAAATGTTAATTATTAAATTAATATTTCATTATCAAGTGAGACAAAAGAGAGTTATTTTTTTTTCTTCAAGAATATAAGAGAACATATGAGAAATGAGAGAAAAAATAGTGAGTTTGTGTCTAACTTGATAATGAAATTTTCTTTTATTCTTTATTGATAAAGAAAAAATAGTGAGTTTGTGTCTAACTATTTTTTGGTCCCTAAATAGTCAGAAACAAAAACAAAACAATGATAAAGAAAATAAAAAGAAAATCTTAATACATTTTTTTATTCTTTATTATATTTAATTTTATGTTTTATTATTTATTAACATTAAATGTGGTAATTTATAAATATACTTAATTTAATTTCCATTAATTTCCAATATAGACTTCATATAATTTAAAGTTTGCAATTTTTTTAAATTTAAATATATAAATTAAAAAAATTAAGGGGCCATGGCACCCTGCCTCTTAAAAAGTCCACCACTAGAACTAAAAATAAAATTTTAGATGTAAAGTTAAGATGAATGTAATTTTACAAAGTTATTGTGATAAAGGTGATCTTTATGTTCATTTATATATTATAATTTGACTTTATGTTTAGTCATACAAGTTTTCAACACATGTTCATACAAAGAATTAGACACCTCAAATATAAAACTCTAAAAAAACTTGATATTGGATGATATGAAACCCAACAAACTTAATCATGATAGATGTTAAATGATTTTGATACCATTTTAAAAAAAAGTATAATTTATGTTTAACTTAGTCCAATAAAATTGACTTGTAAATTAATATTTGTATCCCAACATTTTAACTTTTATTCATTTGTTACAAATTTTTAGTGACATGCAACTATTGGAATGAAACACATTATAGCTTATGTCCAAATGTGGAAAAAACATTTTGTAACATTAACATTTAGAATAGTTGACAAGTTAGACTAGATTGGTTTATAGAACTTTTATATTTTTTTTTATCAAACTTTTCTTAGAAGATAAGTATTTTATTTTATATTTATTAAACGGTTTATGATTACAAAATGAATATGTTTACAATTTTTTTTCAAGATTGTGGAATAACCATATTTAAGATCTCATTTTTTTTAAATGTAACATTTTTAACGACAATTCATATCAAAACTGTAGTTGTAAGTGGCTTTTAACGACGATTCTTGATAAAATCATCTTTGTTTCCTTGTCCAAACTTTTTTCTTTGCTTTTGGTATTCTGTGACAATTTTTTTTAAATTGTCGTTATTTGTGTACATATGATGTCAATTCTAACGACGAACCATCATTGTTTTCCATGTATTGGTGACGGTTAGAACTATCATCGATTTTTCCTACTTTCAATAATAACTTGATTAATAAGGATTAAATACATCTTTAAATGCCTTATTTCACCGTCCTTGGAAGCCATTTCTACAATAGGGTTGATTGAATGCCTTTAAATATTAGAAATCTAAAATCCTGCACCTTGGACAAAAATTCAATCATCATAGTTGAGAAATCATATAGTATTTGAAATTATTAGCTTCTAAACTCAAAGAATTGATTTAGAATTAACCAAATACTTTTAGGAACAATAAAATATGTTAAATAAATAATAGATCAATAATAATACAGTAAAAAAGATTAGTGAATCAATCTCAACATGTTTATGTTTATCGATTCATTTAAATCTCATTCGATTTTTATCTTACTTGTTCATTATAATCTCTCAAAACACTATTTTATTGAAATTCAAAAATAAATTTGAGTTACAGGAATGTGTGAACAAATCCTTATGAAGCCCATACTTATTTTGTATTACTAATAATCGAGTGCAGTTGTGGAAAATTAGACAATATACAACATCAACAAAGAACGACAATCATAAATTAATTTAATTTTTTAGGTCAAGAAGAAAATTAGCTTATACATTGAAAAAGGTCAATTATGGTGAGTCGTTCTGATTCGTCCCTCTTAGCATGTCAATTGGTAATTCTTAAATGATTAAAAATTTATAAAAAAATTACGTTTAATCTTTTTATAATTGACTTTTACAATTTGTCTGATCTTATAAAAATAAAAATATATTTATTATTATTGCTAGTTTATTTTGTAAATTAATTTCTCTAAAATAATAATATTAATTAACGTTTATAATAAATTATTAAAATATTTATATATTTAATTAACTTTATAAAATAAATAAGGTAAACTATTTATTAGCCGATTCTTAGACCAGATCAATCTATTGCTTTTACTTCCTGTACCTCCATAATTTCTTTACACACTCCCTCAAAGTTTTGAAATGACTATTTTATCTTCTAAAAATGATTTCTAAATTATATATTTCAGGAACTTTTCAGAATAAGCATTTTTAAATTTTTGACACTATTTTTAAAACAAATTTTTCAAAACGGAATTTTTAGAACTTAAATTTCGAAATGAAATTTCTGGAACATATGAAATGTGTTTTAAGATTTTTGAAAAACAAAAAATTTTCAAAACTCATAGAATGCTTTCCGGAATACCCATATTCACAAAACATGAAATATGCTATAAAAAAAAAAAAGGTGTCAACGAGTTTTTTTTTTTTTTTTTTCCGTAGATTCTCCCTTATTTCTTTACAGTGTTCTTCCTCTCTTCTTCCACTGTGGCAGGGTCAAATGGGGAGAAGTAGCAGAGTGGTGAAGGACATTTGAATCTTTTCCTAGTATTATGAGAGTGTAGTTAGTATTTATAGGAGTGTATGAAGTAATAGCCTTCATCATCTATTGTCAAGAATGAGAGAAAGCTTCTTTCTGCACTTCCATGCACCTCTATATATTTGAAAATCTAATTTTATTGTTTTTATTTATTTATTTATTTTGAGTTTCAAAATGTATAATTCAAAAATGTTAAATGAAGCGCCGATTGATGATGGGGGAGATAAATAAGGATTGATTTCAAAAATAATTGCTGTGAAATTCTCTTTCTCTTTCAACTGAGCTAGAAAGTGCTCTAAACAAACAATAAAGTATGTTTTTGAATAATGAATACCTAACACTTAAATTCTATATTTTGAAAGAACAAGCATAGAATCTGAACTCTGTCATTTCTCTAGTTTGGCTTTTGGTTAAGATTTCACCACCCTTTCCCAATTAACCACAACCAGTCAAGTGTTACACCTGCAAAAATACCTGCAAGAAGAAACAACACCAACACGTTTCCCAAAGCATTTTGTTCTGGTCCCTGCAAACATAAAAAAAAAATAAAAATGCACAACATTAATCGATCTGAATACGAACTTAGAAAACCCCGAAAAGTTGTGGCTGTTTAACAAACCTACCATGTAACCTTTGGGTGCTGAAGTGAGAACACAAACAGTGAGGTAACCATTGGTTAACCCTAAAAGGGATGTCAACATTATCATCCACCCCTGTGTGCCATACTTTGCAGTAAAATAAAACGCCGGAACAAACAGAAGGCGACCAACAATGACTATGGTGAGCATTTTTCGGGACTCCATCTTCAGACTTTCCAACAGTGGAATGTATCTTCCAATCAGATCACACACATTGTACATGGCGATTAACACAAGAGCATACCTGAAACAATTCCAAATCGAAAAAATAAAACACTAATAAAACATGATTTCAACTCAAATAAAAAAAGATTTCATGTACTAAAAGATATAAATATGAATGAAGTAAAAAAGTAATGTTGTTAATGAAAATACCATGAGCCTAAACTGTGTGATCCGGTATCTTCTGATAAGAATCCGGGGAAAATCGATAGTGTAAGTACGTATATTAGGAACAAATCGAGTGCGTAATCAATGTTTTCTAATAACAGTTGCTTAGTCCCTTTGCGCTCTAATTGTTTGCCCTCTTTGACCTGAAAAAAAGTGCTTTCATTGTAAACTGAAACTCGAATGATTAAGAACATATTGTGATTTGAAACATTGAAAAGAAAAGAAACAGTACTCTTATCGATGAGGTCTGAATGCCAGCTTCAGCAAGGTCAGATGAAACAGCGTTTGATCCTTCAAATGCTACTTTTGAACGGTAGTACTTCACAATTGGTAATTTAGGAAACACAAATGCATATAGAAGAACACAGAGAAGCTCAAAGAATGTTGATATGGAAAAGAACAAAACTGCAGGCAGGTAGAATGACAACCGATCAATATAAACTTTGTAAGATTCATGTACTGCAACAATATTTATAGCCTAAATTTAAATGACATCAATCATCACAATTTTTCAGTGAAGGCAATTTTTCAGAGTAATGTACAGTGAGTTGTGATCAAAATAAACCACATGACGAATATACGTTCATTATCAAATGTCTTAAGCTATGGAGAGTAGAACTTACTGGCTCCTTTGTGAAGACCATTCTTAGAATTCTTAAATGCTGCTTTTGTAATCAACCTCAAAGCAGATGTTAGTGCACCAGATGCTGCTGCACCAGCAAGGAAAGACTACAGCAATAAAACCATGTAAGAAGAGAAAAACAATGCATAGCTTGAAGGAAATTTTCAAAACTTCATAGTAATTCCATGGCTAATGCAAACCTGAATGAATTCTGGAAGCATGTAAGATAGCTCTCCCACCATTCCACCTTGCGTGTGAGCATCTGCTACTCCAAATGCACCACTAACTATGCATATACCTACAAAAGTTCCAAGTCCTCCTTGACCAGATGATGCTAAATCCAACTATGGCAGAAGCAAAAGTCAAAACCACATTATCAAGTGATTGAATTAGAATTGCTTAATTTTAGGAAAATGATTCTGAACCTAATCACATGAAATCAATTAGGTAAGTGAATGAGACTTACAAGTAACACTGCCAAAGTGCTTATGAAGAAAAGAGTGTATCCAAATAGGTTTCTTATCCTTGTATTGATTCTATCCCCTTTGTAAGCCAGTATTGCCAGTGTTCCAACCGCAAATGGCTGATATACAAGAGTCAGAACCCTAGAGGGGTGGTATTTCTGCATAAACAGAACAGAAAATAAAATTTGAAGTAGTATAAATTGGTATAGTAATCAGATGAAAAGAAAAATATAACATATATGAATTACCGGAAACAAGTAAATATAGTAATCTTCTATAGTCAGCATACTGTTCCATGAGAAAAGGCACCCATTTCCAAGAAGCCAACACACTACTATTGCAGCAAATTTTCCCTGTTAATGGCAAAGAATTTAAGTGAAGAAATAATGCATATTTATTTGTTTCTGAAACTAAAGTAATAAAAAACAAATAAAGCACCTCAATAGGCCTTAGAGGCTCACTGTTCTCCATGGCTGCCAGAAAACAAATTAGAATTTCTTCTCTTATATTGTATCAACCTCTGCAACAAGCCAGAAAACAAAACTGTACTTTTTCTTAGCAATGATATTTTCACAGAAAACCCATTAAACCGATGCAATGATATTTTCACAGATGCATACTATGTCGTATATTTCTCGTTTTCTATGTATGGAAATAACACATAGGTGTGCATTATGATGTTCCTAAGAAGAAATCAAAGAAAGATGAAACCAAAAATAGGAAAAAGTGAGAGATCATACTCTATTAAACAAAACACAGCTCAGAGAGAGAGAGAGAGTGAAAGTGGAAGAGAGAGATTATAGAATGTTCTTATAGGTGCAGCAGGTGGGGTTGGAAACAGAATCTAAATATGTGATCTTTTGGGTATGTAACTCAAAAGGGTTGTTTTGGATCCCTGTTTATGTTTTTGTATCTCTCAAAATCTCATCAAAGTCAAATAAATTTGTCGTGTGTCTTCTTTTGAGTACAATATGAGAAAGTGTTTAGCCACAAGATTGATTACTCGTGGATAGAAAAAAAAGGGTTTGAAACCGATCTATACGTTTTCAAACTTGTTCTGCACCTCATTTTATAATTTCGTTACAAAATTATTCCCGTTGTAAGCTTTTATTATTAAGGTATTTTTACTTTTATTTATTTGTTTATTTAGTGTTTTAGCTTTTCATCCTGTTTTTCAAAATTCTAATGTTTTTCAAAAGATAGATATATTTGCATTCAAATTAAAAAAAATTAATAATTCATAAAAATCATAAGATTAAAAAAATATAAGAAATTGGTTTGAACACATTCATTCTATTATTGATAGTTGGATTGTGTTGAATTCATGATATGCTGAGACCATGTTATCGAATGAATACAAATTGAGTCAAGTTTTATCCTCGCTCAACACGCGTCCACACGTAACACTACTATAATAATAATAATAATTTTAATTATTATATAGATATAGATATATTCGTAAAAGTATAATAAATTCAAAATTATACATATTTCGTAATGAGTCCATTTACGTAGCACCTTGCAAAGAATCGTGAAAAAAATGCCTTTAAAGGTAGTATTATACATAGATCTTGTGAACTATGTTCATGAAAAATATATATTTTTTCTATTATTCTCCAATATTATACATTTGAATTATCATCTTACAAGAAACTAATTTTATAAGTAATTATTAATAAGCATGTAGAAAGGAATAAATTAGAGGAAGAAAATATTATTAAAGAATTTTTAGTTATTTTCAAATAAGTATTATTAACAATGTTTTAATGTACAATTTTTGTCTTCAGTTTAAATTGAATTTCAATGTTTACTTAGAATTAACTATTTATTAAAGTAATCTTACATCATAGTGTATTCTATTTACCATAAATTCAAAACATCAATTATATATTAAAAGTATATTAATTATAGGTTTTAGTTATTGTTCTTACTTGAATTTTTTTTAATAGATTCGAAATGATTGGACTTATCACCAATTTGTATTCGAGTTCCCATCGTCCAAAAATGGAGGAATTTGTGAGTATGAAAATAAATAATGAGTATTGAGTTTATATACTTAACGTGTTATCATGTATTCATATGTTTTCGTGAGCATGTCAGTATAACGATATAAGAGCAAGATATAATTAACCGATATAATAATTTATTCAGTTTGTTATAACATAGATTCTGTTTATATTATCATAAATATAATCTGTTTTATATGTTAAAGATGTTAATATTTCAATAACTTGAATCCCATACTTATTGGACCGTTTTTTACCCGACAATAATAATAGATTTTAGGCCGATCTATACAGTTATAATATAATTTAAATATTAAAAGTAATTATTTATTATAATTTAGTTATATCAACGCAAACATTTATCTTATATATTGCGACAAAAATAATTTTCAAAGAAAAATACTAAACTTGTTTTTTTAAAATATTTCTTGAAAAATAAAGCAATATTTATTACATAAGCACTAATACCCTCTCGAATCACAATGAGTTATGTTGTCAACTGAATTATGATATAATTTGTATTGAAGATTTGAATTTGATGTTATTCAATAAGTTTTCTTTTATGAAATTAACAAAATTTATTTCATTCAATATTTTATATATCTAAATGTTTTAGGGGTATTATTTTTTGAGTTAAAATTATAAAATAGTCTATTAATAATATGTGTATGACTAATGATATAATGGTCATGAAAGGTTATTGTGTATATATTTTTTAAAGTTACAAAAAAGACTATAGTCACCATTTATAAAGGATATAATATTATATTTAGAATTAAGATTTTATTTTCTCTTAATCTCGTTATCAGAAAACAAAAATGGCTTCTAAAATCTTCTATATTTAAAAGATCACATACCTCGTTGAGGTATATCATTATATTATATTATATTATATTATATTATATTATATTATATTATATTATATTATATTATATTATATTATATTATATTATATTATATTATATTATATTATATTATATTATATAACCTATTTTAATGTTATCTGTTGAATTTATTATGTAATAGAATATCTATCTCGTTTATTCTAATGTTCCAAATTTATAAATCAAAAGTAAAACATATAATAATATAAACCTTAGTTTGATTTTATAAAAGTAAATCAGATTTAAATTTCACTTTTTTTAATAACATTGGTTTTATAAGTAGTTGATTGTAAATTATATTTGTCCATCGGAAATTTTACTACTAATGAAAATTTGTCACGTTATTATATTCTTAAAAGTTGAAAGCTTGATTGGACATATTATTAAAAGTGAGATTAAATAAAAAAATAAATAAATAACAGGACTATAAAAATAATTAAGCTTAACTTTAGTTAAATTTCAATCCTGATTGAACCAGCAAGGACCAATTTAATCACTCATTCAGTTTTAAAAGCAATGAGTAGTATAACGATCAATACACATGGAACGAAGGCGGTGTTTCTGCTACCTTTTACGTAAAGCATGGATATTTTGATACATAGAAAAAACACCAATTTCATACTTCAAAATAATAATATTTTAATTACATTATTTTATTTTTTTACTTTAAAGTTTGAATATATCTTATTATATTATTAAAGTGGTGGTCACGTATTTTTAAGAACATCAAACTATTATTTTTCAGACACAGATTCACAATAGCTTTTAGGTTATCATTCAACACCATACAAGATAGTGTCCTATTGTTCTTTGATCTTTAAGTGAATTTATCTCGAAATAGCGTTGATTTATACAGACTTAGCAATAAGTATGTGTAGAAAAGAAGTAAAAAGGTAAAATGAATAAACTTCTTTTTTAATAAACTTATACAACTATCATTTTACAAGTTAGCCCGTATAATTTTTCCATAAATACGAAATATATTTTAGTTTATAAGTTTAAATTATTTTACTTATTTATTTATAGTGTTCAAAATTTTATCTATATTATATTACAATTTTCTGGACGGAAGAACAATCCCATTAACGATAATTAAATATTCAACGTTGATGGAGGATAGTATACCAAACCATAGAACTTTGAATGCTTTGTAAGTTAAAACATCATAGGGCAAAAAGGAATCTATACAATATACAATTTAAACCATCACAAATAGCAAAAGTTTCAAAATCAAACAAACAAAGAAAAAAAAAATTAACCATAAATTGAAACACTTAAATTGTAACAAGTGGCAACTCCAGTACACAACGAGTGGCTCATCTAATGAATGACACGTCACAATTCTTTCTTTAACATACTAACTTCTATTATTCATTAAACTTCTTCATAGGGATGGCAACGGGACGGGGCGGGGCGGGGACGGGTTTCGCTATCCCATACTCATCTCCGCATAAAAAATTCATCCCCATCCCATACCCAAACCCAACGGGTATCAAACTTTTTTCCCATCCCCATCCTCACCGGGTAACGGGTATAATCTCGTACCCATACCCGTACCCGTGTTCTAACTACTTCAATATTAATTTTTATAAAAGAAAAAAAATTACGGTAAAGAAAACATAATATTATGAAATATTCAATATTA
>Ga0214542_1004780_pt1 | contig 26480 bp, 13 predicted proteins | sample CNSS1metaG_FD_160096 | JGI IMG/M metagenome (GOLD analysis project Ga0214542, IMG submission 160096) | Root nodule microbial communities from cowpea collected in UCLA plant growth center, Los Angeles, California, USA - CNSS1 | ecosystem: Host-associated > Plants > Roots > Nodule | place: USA...
TAAAAAAAAAAAAAAAACTACACATACTAAGAGAGAAAAACTTCTTCAACAAATATCAGTTATTAGTTTTTTGTTACCGAGTGAAGTTGAATTCAAAACCTCCTTCATCCTCCCTTTCAAATTCTTCAAATAAACCTTATAACTCTCAAATCAATAGTAAATTTAAACTCACAACTTCCACCAATTTTATCACTAAGTCAACCTTATACATGTATAATGTATTTATGTTATAATAAGTATAAAGGAAAATCTATAAATCTCAACAAATTATATTTAAAAATAAATAAATATGTAAAACAATTAAATAATAATTCGTTTTATATTATATATAGTTTTATAACTTTTTAAATAGTAAAATATTTTTTCTTCATTTAACTTAAATTTTGTCTCGTAAATTTACAAAACTGGTCCTAACAGTGAAATTTCAAAGGAGAGCATTCATTAGGAGAGTAAAGAAAGACAAATTGATTAAGGTGGATTAGATTAGAAGTTACGTGTCGAGAGGGATTTGTAAAAGGAACGTTTGACCAACCAAAGTTTCATTATTCCTTTACGTCAAATAATAGTTACATTAATTAGCCAATTGAACATAAACAGGTGAATCAGTAAATGTAACGTGAAATACATGTTAATCTTTATCTCTATATGACAACCTCACGGAAAGAGAGATCAACATAAAAATAAAAAATTAAATAAATTATTTAAACTGAGTTCAATTTTATTAATTGCTTCATTGAAAAAATTCATTCTGAAAGGTGCAAAGAATTAGTATTAGCAACTACTTCAACATGACTTCAATCGTTTATCTGCCAACTGTCTTGCGGAACAACAATATATAGATATATATATATATATATATATATATATATATATATATATATATATATATATATATATATATTATACACACACTCACACTAAATTCTGAAGCGTTTCTTTTAACTGTATTTTTTTAAAACTTTCTATGTTTATTGGGGGAATGAGGGTCACATTTCTTCTCTGATTTATTATTAAAATGATTATTTTTTTTTATCTCTCATATATTATTATTTAATGATTAATTTGTTTATAATATAATTATATATTTGATGGTCAATATATATAGCAAGATATATGATATGATGAGTATACTATCTTATTTTAATAAATTATTTGGTTTATCAATATAATATGTTCATTATTATATTATCTATTTTATCTTGTTAATTTAGTGTATTTATCATCATGTAGAGAAGTGAAGATGTTGTGATAAGATAGTTAACATTTTTTCCACTTTTACAACATTTTACCACTATCATTTCCTTTATGATTGTTCTACTTGTTCTCGTTGCCACCAATTTTATTAATATCTTCACCACCTCCACATACTTCTTATTTACTATTGTCGTCATCTTCATCTTCATTGTAATATCACACGTAATAAAGTAAAAATTGCAAATTTAATTTTATAAAAGATTTAATTAGATATAAATTCATTTATTAGATGGTATTATATCTTTTATAATTATTATGTCAGTGTATCATACTCTTATTGAACCATAATATATATAACAATTATTTTTTTACTTATATTTTTTTTGTTAGGAATCCAAGTGTGAGTCTAAGTTCCGTATTAATTAGAAATGAGAAAGTAAAGCACTATATAGGGTTGAGAGTGGTCTCAATGGTTGGACTTAGATCTCATTGATGTTTGTATCTCCCTAGTGAAACTCCTTATGCAAACCTAACACCTTTCATTTTCATCGTCACTTTTTTCATTATTATTATTATTATTGGTATTTTCATCACATTACTCATATTACCCTAATATGCTATCGTTGGATTATTATCATGATAAGTACCAAACATTAAAATAAATATTTATTTTATATTTATTTTGTTTGTATACAATGTTGTTAAATCTAGAATGACTTCTAACTAAACAACTTAAAATGGGTACTTTGTTTACTAAAATCATGTTTTTTTGGCAAAAGTATTAAACCGGTGTAATTTTTGTTTCAAAATTATTGTAGTAGACAGTTTTAAGAAAAATTATGAAAATAACAAGTCGTGTTATTTTTGTATAATTTTATTTTGAAGATTGTCATGTCGTGTTAGTACGAAATAATTTTAGTGTTGACTATTTTTAAAATTAAAATCGTATAAAAATAATATAACTTTAGTTTAGTGCATTTTAAACTAAAATTGTGTCAACAAAACATAATTTTAATTCAATTATAGTAGAAATTATGTTAGACTAATACAATTTTAGCTTAAAATATTGTGTCACTTTAATACAACTTCAATTTTAAAATTGTTTTATTATGAAATTGTGACACTTGACAAAATCTTTCCATAGTAAAATCGTAACCCTATGACTTGTTGTGTGTTCTCTTTCATAATTTTTTAGAACTATAGTAGTTTTTTTTTTTTTTAATTATATTACGATGCTTTTGCTGGTTTTCTTTTAAGAGTTTTATATTTTTATATGTTTTTAACAACATTCTTCTTTTAATTCCTCAATCCGCGCTTTTAAGGACTCTCGTTAATAACACCGATATAAATATAAAAAAAAATGGCTTTTATGCTTTTTATTTTTTACTAACAATTAACCATTTTTTTTACCAATAATTAAGTATTTACTTGTTTTGTTGACTATTTGCATGTTTCATGGTTGTTAAACAAATCGATCCACCCTTCTTAATGAGTAGAAATTTAGATGTTGTTAACTGATAAAAACTTGGAACAATAATAAAATAATTTTAATTGATACTAATACAGTACAGAGATATTAAATATGAATGTGGAGTGATGTGTAAGAATGGTTGATTTCTTCTTCTGCCTCCCTCTTCCCTTCTTATTTTTCAACACGTGACACTTTACTCATTGTCACAAATAAGGAAAAAAAAAAGTGTAAAAACATCTTACCAACATCTACCAACGTATATTATTAGTAAAAATGGTCAATTTCTTTGTAAACATCATAATTAATAATGTTTACAAAGTGAGGACCTACACAGTCAACGTTCAACCAAGGAATTGAGTTCATTACGAAGCCAAAACCTTGGGATCCTATGCTCTATTACTTTCTCATCATTAAAGTACTTGTCAGAGACTTCCACCTACACCACTACCAAAATAATACTTTCACAAAAAATTCAGCTAATCTTATCACACTTCATTTGTATGATAAAAATATAAGTTATTATAAAAACAAGTCAAAAGATAAATCTAAAAATATTTTTTAGACCATTTACAAAGTACACATTATAAGACTAAAAGTAAATAAGTTTGAGGCTAAAAAAATAATTAAATCTTAAAAATTAATTAAAATACATTATTCTGTATTCAATTATATACACTTCTAGTTTTTTTTTTTTAATTTATCCTACAAAACTACATTGCACTATTAATTATTTATTTATTTTAATGTGTCTTTCAATCATTACATTTACATACATCTTTTATTAAATGTATTTATTGGAAACGTGAGACTACATAAGATACATATTCATTCCGATCAATTGTTTACACCGTCAAACTAGACGTAATTTGAGATGGAGGCGTAAAACTAATGCAAAAATAAATAAATATTAAGAACAACCTTTGTTATTGTCACCGAAAACATTTTAATATGATTTTTCATTTTAAACCCTCACATTTTGATGGTATGATATATTGTAAAAGAAAACAAAGATTTATAAAGTTATTTGTCCATTATAACACAAAGTAGTTTTCATAATAAATTATTATCAATTATATGAAATTATAATATCAAAATTTATGCAATAATTATAAAATTAATTAACAAATAGACCACATGAATGAAAATAATTGAGTATGTGAATATTTTATATGATTTCACATATCCCATATTTGAAAATTTTTCAACATTCTCTCTCTTGATCCATTTATCCCATTATCAATTAATACAAGAAATGAAATACACCGATCATGGTGACAAGTCATGTGAGTATTATGGATCAAACGAAATTTCTCAAAATAAACAAATATATGTACAATAAAATGAGACCACTCTCCATTTGCACTAAATAATCCTTAAAATTGGTTAATGATATGTCTTTAGTCAAAAGATCGACAATCATCAACCCAGTACTAACGTGACCATGTTTTCTTATGGCTATATATTTAATGTCAATGGGCTTATTTTTAGCCATAAATAACGCAATAGAATTATCATAATACAACTTCAGGCCATGTAATTGAATCACAATTTTAAACCTATATATAAAACTCTTTAACTATACCCATGGGGCTAAAGTCACATATATCAATCAATGAGAGATGTTGTGGCCGCTTTTTAATTCATTAAAAATATATCCACCATTAAAATATTTAAAATAAATACATGTTTTAACATTATTTATAATGCAACCAAAATAAATAATAACATTCATCTATATAAATTAATCATACAACGATATTATTATCTCATCTCAAATAAATGAGTCTAAAACTTTACAAAATAATTGTGTCAAACTGTATAGTTTTATACTATATTATTGGTTTCGTACAAAAACATATATTACTTACAAAAATTTATGTAGAAAACCTTATAATTATAAGGTTATAGTATGGACAAAAATCATATATTATACAGTACGTACAAAAAACAAGTTATAGTACGTGTAAAATCTTATAGTACGATTCTCTTATTCAATTCAGATTTATATGAAGGAGTCAATTAACAAGAATAATCACATGTCAATCTTTAATGACCACCACAACATAAAATATTTCACATTATTTTAACAATATAGAAGGTGCATTCCTAATTCATCTTTGACTTCAAAATAATCAACACACTTACTATCTAAAAATGGTATCAATTGTCATGTCTAAAGATGGTATCAATTGTCATAAGCAAGTGACAACATTTTGGATGACATGAGTACATAAAACAAATATAAGATTTTTATAATGATTTCGATAAAGTTTCAAAGGGTTGCAATGTGATGTTCTAAAATCATTTGTACCCATAACATAAAGCCCAACAAAGCCGATAATATTATGTTCGATATCAAACACAACAAAAACACAAATAAAGAATCAAAGATAACCATGACAAATCCCAACAAAAACATGGCATATGTATTTAACCGATACCAGAAAAAACACAAATAAAAGATCCAAAAGTATAATCACGACAAATTTAAAAAAAACAGGACAAAGTATTTAACCTTATCTGATATCACATGTAAAACTAATATGGAAAGATGATTCACAAATAATCTTCCGCCATTATCACGACTATAGAGTTCTCAACTCATCACATAATAAATTATTGTCAATTATACGAGATTATAATATCAAAGTTTATGTAATAATTATAAAATTAATTGATAAATTGACATCATCAATGAAAATATTTGACTATGTAAATATATCATATGAGATATATTTGAGAAATTTAATTTTCTAAGAGGCAATAATAAAAAATACAATAAAAATATACGAATGAGGTTATTTATTAAAGACATTTTTTCCTTCAAAATCCGCATGTATGTTTCCAGTTGTTGAAACACCTAGATCACACTTCATATGTGATTACTTCATATGTAAATTAAAAACTTATTTTGACAATTTTAACAAAATTATGAAGTAACATATTTGAAAGTACATTTGTTATCTAACTACTGTAGATGCCGTATTTGTCTGTTCTCTTGGGTAATTTTGCAAAGCGCGGAACTCACGTGCGAGTGATGAATTAATAAAGGGGTGAATCCGTATTTTTGCGCATTAAATCACTATCATCACTTATGACACGAGGGTTGCCACCTTTTCAGGGTACAGCAACCAAGTCGGGTAAACTAGTCATTCTACTATTTCTTTATTTATTTGTTTCCTTTTCTTTCTTTTTTTTCAAATATCAGATTTATTCTCTATAACAGAACATATTTTAAAATGACCTTAAAAATATACGCTGTCTTTCTTTATTATCACAATATAATAATAATAATATCTTAAAACTCCGTTTTTTCAGTTGTTGTAGAATCCTAACAAAACAACAGAAATAAAAAAAAGAAAAACAAATTTTCAACCAGAGATTGATCGAAATCCACGGCAGGTCCTGAGGAATGAGTGGACGAAAGAATTGGTGGGACCCAGATGGCCTAGGATACCAAAAAGGACGAACGAGAAGATGCCACGTGGGAAAAGTAGATCGAGTGCAGGAGGCCCTGTGATTCCGTGGAGCAAAAACAGTTCACTGAAATTTGGCGGGCACCTTAATGAGTGACCAAATTCAAACAAAGTAGAATAAAAACCCTAGCGGCCCCATTCCTTTCTTTCCCTCTCTGTTCCGCCTTCTATTTTCACCTTCCACCTCACCACCACCATCATGTACCAACCTTTCTCTTTCTCTCTTCATCTTCTTCTTCTTGATCTTTGTTTTTCAATTTTCTTTTCTTTATTTTTCAGGCTGGGTTGAGTGTGGGGAACGAGAGAATGGGGAAAGTGTCGCCGAAGGAGAAGACGAAGAGGGTTAAGGGGAGGAGGCAGTCACGGAGCTCCGGGAACAAGTACCTGAGGCCGGGGACTCTGGCTCAGCTTCGCTGCTCCAAGCCTGCAGGTTCGGCTTCTGCTGCGGGAAAGTGTTGCTGCACCGATCTCGGGAAGAAGAGGGTGGCGGTGTTGCATGCCAGGAAGAGAGCAAAGGGGCATGAAGAGAATGCCAGGGTTTTCGATAAGAGTCCTGTGATGCTGTCGCCTGTCAATTTGGTTAGCCACGGTGCTGGTTTCGTCGGAACCCCCAAAACCCCTCGCCTCGACGATTCCCTTTCTGAATCCAAGCTCGAGTCTCTCCCCATGGAATTGCTGGTATGTTTCATAGGATTCAATTTTCTGGAGTTGCTAATTTAATCACTTCTCTGTAACTGGCGTGTTTGTTTGACTTGCTTTTGTTTGTGTATTTGAGGGTTTTATTTGAGGGAAATGGGCGCGTGCTTGTTTTCCGGGAAGAAAAAACTTTTTTGTTTGTTTTCTTTGGATTTAATTAGAGTAGTTATTACCGGATTTGAATGTTGGGGTTCTCCGTTTGTTAAACACCAATGTTGATGGGCCATGATCGTGGATTTCCTTGATTGGCGTTGTGTTGCTTGTTGATGTTCGGGTTTCCCTGAATTTGAAGGACGTGTTAGAATATACTTGTGTTCCTATTTGTTTATTTTGTAGTTGTGTCTCAACTTTCCCATTCTGCCTTGGGATTTTAATGTTTTGCATGCGTTTCTTGCACTTTTGTTTTGGGTTATTTTGTTGTTTCTTTATTAGTTATGCCTTGCCACTGTTTTTATGAATTTGTATCGAGAGTTGCGAGTTAATTAATTTTCTCTAATTCAGGAATTTTTGTTGCTGCTGTCATACGGAATTAATGTGTTTGCTTGTAAGGGTATCCAGAGAAATGGTGCGTGATTGTTTTCCGGGAAACGGGAAGGATAAAAAAGAGAAATCATTGTCTTTTTTTTTATTAAGTTAATTGTAATAATGATTAGGGGATTTGAAGGTTGAGATTCTATATTTTTGAAAACCGATGTTATTGGTTCATGATTGCAGATTCTCTACTTTGGCTTGTTAATGATTTTACTGGGCTGTCCTTGTGTTCTATTCTACCTTGTTCGGGATCGTGGCTCAAAGAATTTTGATTTGATGATATTGTGGAAGTTCTCTATCCAGCCTTGGATGTTTAGTGTTTGCATACTTTGTCTTTTCTTCTATTTCTGTTGAGTCATACTTCTGTTGTTTTTGATGTTGAATTCGAGGTCTTGTCAGTATTTTATGTATTTGTATCTGTGGTGGATTCGGGTGATTTGTTCTGACTTGTTGAATGTTGAAGCATGTATAAGGAAGAATTAATTGGTAGACTGCATACTATTTTTTTTTTCCTTTCAATTTCTGTTATGCTGACCCCTTATCTTGACAAATTCGAGGTTAAAATACTGTGTCTCCTTCACCACGACCAACTGAGAGCTGTCTTCCATGTTTCTCAGAGAATTAGGAAAGCTGTAAGTCGTGACTCTGTATTTATGCCTTTAAATGCTTGTTTATGATTTAGCTGAAGTACTTTGGCTTCTTGTGTAATTGCTAACTTTTTCTAATGCTGTTAGGTTATGATTGCAAGACAATTTTACTTCAATTATACTACTCCAGATCGCTCTCGGCAAGAGATGTTAAGCACAATGACTCCTCGTCCTACTGAGCATTGGCCTTTTTTGTCGTAGGTTTTTCTGACAAAAAATAATTCTCTGCTGTTTTATACGCATGTTTTTATCATACAGTTTCATAAGCAAGTTTTGATCACTCTGTTATTAATTTTTTGCAGCAAGGGTGATGGGAAGGGAGTGAGAGTTCCAAGTCCACACACACCTAAAGCACCGCGACATGGGCCTCGACCTCCTTCTCGCTTAAAAGTTTCTGAGATGCGGCAGGTTGCAGCTGTTCTTTTCCCAGAGTCAGCTTTTCCTTCCCGTTGTTTGGTGCCATCAGTTATACCAAGGCCCCTATACAAATCTTTGGCATCCAATAGAGTTCTCTTCTATGAAGATGAGCTTTGCCAGGCAGTTGCTCAGAATAAACTTCGCTGATGCAACTGCGTCTTCAATTTCATTTTGCTCACCGCCTCATACTCATGTCCTCTGCTGTGTATATTCTCTTTCGGTCTCTACTCTCAAGTGAATTTTAGAATAGTTGAAATGCAATTTTGTAGTCTGTCTTGTGGCAGTGTAGGTGGTGTGGATATTTCATATATGTCTAAATAGATGCGGAGGGTTGGCGATGGTTGTGGTAAGTAATAATATTATTATAGTCATTACTTGTATAGGGTTTGTATGCTGAAACAATTGAAGGATCTTTCATATTAGTAGTAGTGTCAAAGGTAGTGCCCTATTACCTTCATCGTTGCTTCATTGCAATGGATTTGTTGGAATCTATTGACAAGTAGTTTTGTCAAAGTGCTTGTTGCTTCTGCTTTTAGCTCCCAATATTATGATCTAGAGTGCGTATGTTATCATGCTTTTCATGGAAATTTATTAAATTAGTTTTTCTGAAGGTAAATACCTAATCGGGTGGGTGGAACGTTGAAATGCTACAAAATGACTGATTTTGCTGACGTGAGGTTTGCATGGTTGCGTAAAAGTACTGGTTAACATGTTGGTCATAACAAAGACACAATCGTTCAAACTAAGAATTAATTTAATTTTAGGATTTTAATTGGGATGTGTCACCGCAGTGCTTCAGCTGTCGTTCTTTAACTCGTGAGTGTTAAGATTTGTTTAAGTATATCCAATGCATACCATTGATTCTGTTATACTCAGCTTAAATGATTAAATGTCTTTTTCATCATTATTATTTTTTGGTACAATTACTGATTTGGTATCCAAACTTTTTTGTTAAGTTCAATTTGGTACCCAAACTTTTGATTTGTTCAATTTAGTATTCCAATTTTCTAAAGAGATTTAATTTGGTCTTATCCGTAGTTAACATCGTGTCCTATCCGTAGTTAACACCGTGTCTTATTAACACCGTGTCCGTATAGAACACGTGTCAAGCCATAAAATTTTTTATTTTTTTTTAATTTTTTTTAAAAAATTATTTTTTTTTCAAAAACATTAAGTTTTTTTCCAAAAAATTTAAAAAAATGTCACGTGTCAATTTATCATCGTGCCATGTGGCAGCTTACAATCATGACACGTGGTAGTGTAATTAAATGATTCAAATTCGTCCTCTTCCCTTTGAGACCAAATTAGTAAATAAATTCAATTACAATCTATATATACATGTTACGATGACTTTTTCTAATATATATATCAAATCATTTCACCTAAATACTTAAATTATTTTATTTTTTACATTTTAACCTTTGTAATTTTTTATACATGAAATTTTTTACACTTGTAAAAAATAAAATAATTTGAATATTTAGGTGTAGTGATTTGATGTATAAATTCAAAACAATTATTTTAACATGTTTATATAAGTTATAATTAAGTTTATTTACTAATTTGGTCTCAAATGGGAGAGGACGAAATTAGATCATTTTAAAAAAATTTGGGTACTAAATTGAACCAAAAATTTAAATTGAAAACAACTATTACACTGCCACATGTCATGATTGTAAGCTGTGAAAAAAAAATTATATTTTTTTTGAAAAAATTAAAATTAAAATTTCAAGGCTTGACACGTGTCTGTACCAAATTGAACTTAATGAAAAAGTTGAGTACCAAATCAGTAATTATACCTTATTTTTTTTAGGATAATGCAATCTTAATTTAGTTAATCAAATTTAAAATACACTAAAAGTACCTAAACTAACATTTAAATTGCATAACAATTTAGTTTTTAACTGAATGAAAATTTTGATAATTATTTTAGGTAAAATTTTAATAAGATTTGAATGACAATTTAGTTTTTAACCGAAATAAGATTTGAATGACAATTTAGTTTTTAACAGAATTTGATGATTATTTCCGGTAAGATTTGATAGAACGATTTTTTATTGATTATTTTAGGATAAATAATTTTGTATTTTTTGTTGGTGGTTTGGAGAATGTTTTGGTTCTTTCTTTTCAACTCATCTTCAAAACATTATTTACAACCAAATAATATTTTGAAAACACTACCTGTTTTGAAATTTTGTTTCTTTTTTTTCACATATTAATTAAAATTATATATTCTTATCAAATATTAGTACTGGGATGATATGAAATTTTCTTGATTGATAATAAAAATAATAAAATTATTATTGTTATTTTTATAATCATAAAATTAAATATAAATAATTTTTATAATTTATATTAAATAGTTTTTAATTAAAAAAATGTTAAGTTTAAAAAAATACCTAAAATTTAAATAGATGGGTAAGATGGGTAAAACAATTATTTTAATTTATAAAATTTTTATTTGAATAGTAAAATAAAAAAAAAACAAATATTGACAAAAAATATTTTTTTATTATATTGTAAATAAATTTTATTAATTTTATAGGTAATTTTTTAATAAAAAATGATTAAATTTAAAAAAGCAGTCAAAATGAAAATATAAATCGAAATCTAAAAGAAACACCCATATAAGAAGCTTGAGAATTGATCTATCTAAATCCATTCAAACTAAAAACGAAATGAGTTGAAAAAAAAAATTGTTCTACATTATATCCAAAACATTATTTTCAACACAAATCTTGAAAACTAATTTTGTTATGAAATGTTGTTTCTCTCCCTTTTCCATGGGATATCTTGTATGAATACATAGAATTCAGTCAAAATTTGTGTGTATTTACCTCTACCTCCTCCAAAAATGAGGGTAAATATCAGTTGGCATATGAATATGTTGGAATATGAATCTCAATAGTTTTTGCAACTAGTAGTAGTTACTATTTTCATTGAGTGCATTTAAATTTTCTAATTTTCAAAAAATAATTTAGTTAGATTATTTTCATTACATCGTTCGTAACTTCATATCGCCATTTGTATTTTTAAGTGTGAACTCGTAATATTTTTAATTTTATCGATTTACTCTCTTATACTTCTTTTTTAAATTGTCATCTTTGAAGACGATGAATCATATATTACAATGAAAATGTGGGATAATAACAATGTAACGTACAATATCACAGTATCTTGTATTAAACTTTTTTACTTAATTTAGTTCCAAATTTTTATTGTTTATTTTAAATAAGACCGAATCATTAATTAAGTTTATTTACAACTCTACATGATAAAATATTTTATTTTAAATTTATTTATTGAATTATTTCATCTTGAAATTAATTTTATTTTATATATTTTGAATTTTAATAAAAAAATCTTTATTTTAAACCTATATTTTTTTAAATATTAAAAATATAGTTTAAACCCTCGGTTGTTTAAAAATCTTAGTTAAATTATTAAATTTTTTTAATCTAATTTAATTTTCATTTTGTGAAAATGTATTGTAATTTAGTCTTTTGTTAATTTAGTACTAACCACATTAGTTGATAAGTTACGTATCTGCTTCAATTTTTTTTTAATTAATCAATTGTAGTAAATAGTTTAATCATCATATCATATAAAATAACCGTATTAAATCAACCGACCACCGTTAATTCATAAGATTTTTTTTTTCTTGTGTCCATTGTTACAAGTTCTTCATGTTAATATTAAAAAAAAAAAAACTGATTTATCCGCTTCTAATTCTTATATTTTGTATTTCACATCAATTTTCTAAATTTTCTAAATAGTTGCCTTGATTTTTGTTTTCGTAAGTATCTTTTCTTAGGAATGTTTCTGAACTCATAATTTAGAAAACCATAATCTAGAAAACTTATCTCTCTTATCTCTAGAGTTCTTAATCTGGTTTCATTTGAAAAATTCTTATTTCTTTTTGTTTTCTATATAATCTTTCATTCTCTCAACTTGTATTTATGTTATTTAATTTTACAAATTTAAGTTATATTCTTAAAGTACATTATTTGTGATCACAATCTCGATAACACATTTTTTTTTCTTTTATACAAATTCATTCAAATGATATTTCACTAAAAACATATATCAATCTCAATAATTCAAATAGTTTTTAGGATATACGTTTTTACTACTTTTCCAAACTTTAATCCTTAGAACATGTATTCTTAATGATAATATCGTGTTTATTGTGCTGTGTTTCTTATTTTTATAAAAAAATATTAATATTTGAAAGAGTAAGAAGGTCATTTATGGACATAAGCATACACATGATTAAAGGTGCGTGGAGACAAAGATTTCATATATGTTAAGAATGAGATGAGGATGAACTTTTATCTCAAAAAATCATAAGACACACCATAGCCCTCATGATATTGGTTCTTTTACATGCTGAATTGAGCTATGGTTTTGTAACTTTGTTCCGACTACAGTATAAAACATAAGATAACTCTAGAGTATGTTTTCATAGTTGAGCTTCGTTTTACAACATATACTATCCATTAACTGCATCAGTATATTAAGCTCAAAAGGAAAAGTATTTTCAAGCAAACTTGTCAACATTTTTTCCTATGATACTTGTGACAAGCATATTGTAAGTTCGTTCTGTGGGGTGAATACTGTCCCAGAATACATATTTTGTAGCATTTTGACATATTTTTAAGGAGAAGGAATTACAGAGAATGCCTGCTTCAATATTTGCAACGCCACAGCATGCAGTATCCCCCGCTTCAAATCCTGTTCCATAACCATTCACTCGGTGACTCATAATTCATTGGTTCCTCATCACAATAAGAACAGTTTAATTTGTTCTGGAATGACATAAAGAGTACAAGGCTAAACATAGATGAAGAAATTTACCAAATTTGTTGTAGTGTTGGATAATTTCATTGAGTTCACTATAGTTGTCAAGGTAGACAAGCCTAGCTTTTGGAAGACTTTTGTTGAGAGCCTCTATTGAAGAAGAAAGCTTGGAGTTGAAGACCATGGCTGCTTGGTTTATTGATTCTACGCAGTTCCTTTCTCCACCTCCCCCTAATGTTCTCTGCAGTGGCACACATCCTAATGGAGCTAGGCTCAGTACTCCAATCTTTCTTGCTCCATATTTATACAGTTCCTTCCATTAAATTTCATGACATTTCCATCAAATTGTGAATTTTTCTAATACCATCATGCTATTGTTGTTATTATTGTCAATATACATGTTCCTAGCCTTGAATTCAAATATTATTCACATCAAAAGCACACCTGAACAAAATCCGAAGATATTTTGACTAGCATACTTGTGTACTCTTCAACACTACACTCATTTCTCCGATATGGTGACATGAAATATGTTACTGAAACGTCATTGCTTCCCATACTGATAAAAAATATGCTTTCTGCTAGAATGAAAGCTGTCCTTTCTTTCCCTGCATCTGCCTTCAGTTTTTCTATGTACTCTTTGAACATATTCAGTTGATCCTCTACTGACAACACTGCCTGATATATAACAAAAAGAAAAAACTGTTAGAAAAAACAGAACTGGAATGTTGAGAGTTAGAAAATAGATTGTGGTGGCTGAGCAGAGTGATGATTACTGCTAGTTCTGTTGTTAGAGGATCATATCCAGATCCGGCAGAGGCAAAAGACACCCCGGTTAAGAGGTCTTCAATCACCAGAGTTGGATCAAGATAGGGTGGCAGAGTCTCCTTTATTCCAAACTTTTCAGCTGAAATTATAAGCCAATTTCCAAGCATAACAGTGTTTCTTTCTTAGTTTACATTTAGCTGGTATGATTTGGTGAACAAATAACATTTTTCTTTTATTTGATAAAACCACTTTCATAAGCATTAGTTTAGAAGTACCTAAAAAGTCTGACGGGATCCTGCCATTGCTAAACCTTCCAGTGGGTTTTCCTCCTAAGAAATCCCTCCCATATGGTCTGAAATCTGCCTTCATTATGGTTTCAATATAATCGTTGTTCCCTGTATCCAAGATTGAATCACCAAAAGCTATGACAGCAGGAAATGCAAACTTGCTGTAATTTGTTTGTGATTTGGCTGTTACACCAGATATGTAAAACAGCACAACAAAAAGACATACATTGAGAGATTTAAGGGTGAAAAGATTCATCATCATGTGACCAGAATCTCACAGTTGTGCTTCTAGGATTTTGATCCATATAATGAATTTATGATGGTGATTTTCATGTTTGGCATATTTTGTTAATAGGAAATCCATAGCATTTACCTGTTGGTGTTAGGTATTTAAGCAAGGCAACTGAGTTACTCAACCATTAGGAGATTTAGTCTTCAAGTTTCTCACGAAACTTTGTTCATACATGTAGTGTGCTTCCTTAAAAGTGCCCGGTAATAAGCATGACTAGTCATTTTTCCCTTTTCCCTTTGATAGGAAAGCAACAGCAATTATGCATACGCATGCATGCATGGTGGTTGGTTGGACTGCAGCTTTTACATAGGAAAATAAAACAAATAGATAAAACAGCACAACAAAAAGACATATACATTACACAGATAACTAGATATTCAAATGTATAATGATAATAAATAATAATAATATTAATAATAATTTATATATACCATAATACTGGTACAAAGCACTGGTTAGACTCTGATCTCTATCTAGAAATTAATCTTAGATGCTCTCTTTAACCTGACACCCTTCCCCGCTTCAGGTTTGGCATGAAATAAAAGTGATTCAATTTGAAATCCTCTCAAGAAAAAAAGTGTATTTGACTAAAATTAAAAATCAAATATTTTTAATAGATTAGTTATTAACTTGATAAAATTATTAGAAGATATGTTAAATGAGTGGGATGACATTTAAGAATGGATATTAAGTTTTAACTAGGGGCAAAACGGGTTGGCCTGTAGGGCTAGCATGTTAGTCCTTGTTAAAAGAAATGGATTGGGTTGAAGATTTCAACCCGTCAATATATTTTGGTCAGTCCCGTCTAGCCTGTCAACTTGACGGACCAAAGTACGGGTCAGTCCGTCCTGACCCGTTGATCCGTTTTAAAAAAATAAAATAAAATAAAAGTAATTAAAAAGATTAATTTTTTATATTAATTTTTAAATGTGTAAATATATAATAGTATTTTAATTTAAATCATTAACACCTACAAATTAAGTTTCAATTATTAATTATAATCGAATAATTTAATATGTAAATTTAATAATTATTTTAATTTATCTAATTAAAAACATTAACTAGTCAATTAAAAATTTGAGAAATATTTTATTTGATTAAGTATTTCTTTAATAATAATTTATATGTAAATATAAACAAATTTAAAAAATTAAAAACAAATTAAAAAAGTTTTTAAAAAAATTTAAAAAAAGAAAAAAAAAGTGGACGGACCAGCCCGGTCCGGCTCGTTTTTTACGGGCTCGTCCGTTTTGCCACTCCTAATTTTAACTATATAAAATAGAAATTTAGTTATTTTATTATATTCTTTTATAAATAATTTATTTCTTTGGGAGTCTTTTATCATAATTATTTATAAGTTATCTTCAACTCTTTTTTTATAAACCTTACATCATTTCTCAGATAAATATTGTCAGATAGAAGGTGATTGAGAGTAAAATAAGATTCTGAGATTGAATTTTTTTTTTTTTATCAAGTTTCTATTCTTCTCTCTTGACATGAAATGCACTTCGTATAGAATTCTAATAATATATTCGTTTTTTTAATAAGTTTTTTTAAGAGAGTTATACCTTATAAATCTTTATCTGTGGAATCAAAGTCACAAAAACACAACATTTTAAGACAAGGAAAATTAACCTAAATTCGTAATTGATTTGTTTAGGATCTCGATGAAACGAATAGATGTTGACAACTTGAAATTGTACGTGAAATAGAACTCTATGTTGGATAGATATAGTTTGCTGTTATGTATTGATGAGGTTTTTGATTGGAAATCAAGGTAAATACAAAATCCTTGAATTTTTATGTTGTCATAAACTTTCAAAGTTAATGTTAAAATATTATATTTATGTTGTTGAGATAGAACTATACACATAAACTTTTTTATGACAAAACTGAGTTTATGATTATGTTTATTTGTGTGTTTTTTTAGGAATGATTTGAGGAAGAAAGAGAGGAAGAGTTTGAAAGTATTAGAAGGTGAAATTAATGTTGTTTCTTTTAAGAAATTCAGAGGTGATTTTAAAGTGAATTAGGAGGTGAAGTTTGTGACTATATTGATTGATGTAATATATTAAAAAAAAACTAATAGATAAAAAGTTAGATTATCAAAAAATTCCTATTGTTATAGGTTATATAAAATTATATATAAATGATTTATAATTATTTTTATAAATTTTATTCAATAATTAAAATTATAAAAAGAATATTTAAAAAATGAAAATATAACAATATATTTTGTATAAAAATAAATTTAATATGGAAGGTGAAAAATAAGTAAAGTTTATAAGAGTAGTGTGAGTAAAAATAAATACGAAGTGGATAAATTAGTCATTTAGCATTTGTCACCCTCCAATTCTACTGAGACTAGAGGGATGACATTTATTATGAATCTGGCTAATCTTCCCTCTCTATCCCTTTCCATCACCCCAAAAATAGACATGTCAAAGTGAGTCAACCCGGCTTACATAGGTTGGCTCACCATGAGTCAAGTTGAAAATGAGTGACTCAAACCCGACTCACTTTATGGTGAGCCAGGAATTTTGCAACCCGGCTCAACCCACCACGAGTTGGTGGGTTATGTGGGTTGGCTTACCAATCCACATAAAAAAATTATTTATTTATTTTAAGGATTCAAATATTTAAATAATTTTTTAAGCAACCCATAAGATAACAATCACAGTAAAATCAATAACCAATATTTTTATCATGCTCACCACCAATATATGATGAATTGTTTCCAAAAAAGTGTCCATATAGTCCAAGAAAACATGACTAATATTACACATTTTTTGTCATACTATTCAACAAAATATAAATAAAAAACTTCACATTTTTTTCATACTAATTTAGAAAGAATTGTTTATAAGACGGTTGCTCGAGTAATTTACTATAAAGATTTGAGCCAAAAAGAACAAAGCAATCATCCTCTAATACTTTCTTCCCATTCCTCTTGAATAGTGAATCCACCCAAAAGAATACAATTTGAATGGTCGTGGATATGATTGGTTTTTTTGGTCATTATTTGTAAATCTTGGTATATTTTGGTGTTTGATTGTTAAAAGAATTTAAGTTTTGAACTAAATTGAAATAAAACAAGAAGATTTTAATTTATATTGAGGGAAAATGTTAATAAGTAAAAAACTCATAATGTAATTTGTTGGAGTTTGAATTTGGGGTGAAATATGTCAAATATTCTAGTCAAGATCACCATTTAATATTAATAAGAAAAAAATTAACAAATAAACATTAGGTTAAAATGATTATATGTATTTATTTTTAAAAAATCAATTCAATTTTGTGTTTTGTAAAACCCACTTTTGTTTTAAGTATTTGGGCACTTATTGAGTAAGGGCCCATAGTCAGCCCCATTAGGGGCCTTCAGATCCTCCTTTTCATCCACTAACTTTCATTTTCTGTCTCCTTTTCAAAAACAGTCTACCTCTTTTCTCCCTTGTGTGAAAGAGAAGCTCTGCTAGGGCACAACAAGATCCTCCCTTGAGCTTACTGAACGTTATCATCTACGTAAGTAGAACTCTAAACTCATGCTCCCTTTATTTTCTTTCCTGTTTGGAAGTTTTAGTTCCACTTTAACCTCTGCTAGGATCTTAGTTTTCGCCTCCTTTGGTTCTATTTTCCAACTCCGTAAACTGTAATCGTGTCATGGTGCTTTTCTTTTGGGGCTTGTTCTTGGGTTAGCACCTCTCAAGGTAAGGGAAGCTTGTACTCCTTCTTTTTCTTTGAAATGGATTGTACTTATTTTCTTTGGAATTTGCTGAGTATGTCTGATTGATGATTGCATTGAATGGGGATGAATTTCATGTTTGAGTACCTATGGGTTAGAGAATTTTAGGTAGTTTAGAATGCGATTGGAATGAAAGATATTGGTTGTTGCAATTGCTCAGTTTGGTAACATCTATAAACCATTTTGAAATGAGTTTGAGAGATAAAAGTGCAAGATATGGTGTGGTGCTATCCATTTTCCTACACTACACACTTTTCGTAAAATAAAGTTTCCTACTTTGTTAACCGTTGGATCGGTCTGAAATGTTAACAGCTGATCCTAGACACATAGTTCTTGAATTTGACCGGTCGGATCTTGAATCGGAGGTCTTTAGTGAGATCAGTTTTTATTGCAAGGTTCTTGTAGTTTTGGTTGTTGACAACATTGACCTTTGTTGCTTGTTTGGTGCATAACTTTCTCTATGGTTATTCAATTAAGTTGGTTCTTGTTGCATTTTATTCTTGATTCAATCATCTTTAATTTGAATATAAATACAAAATTTTTTGATATTTACACAAACTGCAGTTTTATTTCTAAAATCCCAAATTGTTTGCATAATGTGTTGTTAAGTTGGATTGGATAAAAATTATAAGAATTAGTTATTTTCCAAGAGAGACATATGTTGTATGGTTTTTAATATGTGTTTTCAAATGCTTGTGTGAGAATATAGGAGATTCCATGGGCGAAATCCTATTTGATTTAATTAGTAGTGTGTTTATTGATGTAAGGAGTTAGTAATGGAGATTTATCCTGATACTCTAATGCTCATTCAAGACTCGTGTATGGTAGAATTAGTCATGTGGTGAGAGGGACAAGAGGTTCTGTCTTTAAGAACATCCACAGGGTTCTTATGACGGTTAAAGGTACTAACCTTGTGTGGTTGGGTAAAACCCATTGACAATGACTGTACAAGTAGTAAAGACTACCACAAGTGTAAAAACCACTAAGAATCATACATCAATGTCTAGATTCGGATAAGTGAGTCTAAAGTGTCAACTTGTGTGATGGGTTAGTTGATATTGTTTAGCTTAGTGTAATTTGTGTGTATGTGTGATATTTTATAATTAATATAAGACGATAATGATACTCCTTTTCTTCTGTATTTCTAACTATTAACGGCATCTAAGCAGACCAGGAAATATGCTCAATCTGCGATTCCCCTTAAGCCTATGTTTTTGTCAGTAAGAGACCCAAGCTCTGCATCTTCATAGTTCATATCCAACACTTACCTTAACTTCCATATTTACTCCAACAAAAATCCTAACATATTTTTAAATCAATCCAAACCCATATTAAATATATTTTCAAGACATAAAATAAAGAAAAAAGTATTGCTATCTTGAACACCATGCATAAAAATGTTAAACCAGTAACCAATCAAACAAGAACAAATAGATTAAAGTAATATAATTCAATGTATTTTCATAACAAGGCAACCAACCTTTGGAGTCACTCTCATGATCACACTAATGTATAACATAACATTCCTTACAATCTCTTACAACATATTAGGCATAAAACCAGACAAATTAAATCCATAGACAACAAAGCAGATCCTTAAAAGAACTGGTTAATTTTTTCATCAAGAGTTAAAGTACTAAGAACATAGTAAGCCCTCTCTGTTGGATGGTAACTGTCCCAAAATATGTAGTCAGAAGAGTTAGAGCACGTGTTTATGACGTAGCGGTTGCACAAAATGCTCACTTCTATATTCCCTGTGCCGCAGCATCCTTTCACTATCACTTCGAAACCTTCACCACAACCATAAAAAACAAGACCAGTCACATGATTTCATAAATGCTGTTCTTTCACAAATATAATGTTACATTGTAATGATAACTAATAGATGTGATTGATGGTGTTACCATATTTAGCAGGATTTGTAATCATTTTTAGCAATCCATGGTAAGAATCAAGGTAAACAAGTCTAGTGTCAGGTAACTTCTTTCCAAGTGCATCCATTTGGGAAGAAAGCTTCGAATTGAAGAGCATTGCTGCTTCGTTAGAAGATGCCACACATGCTCTATCTAACCCTCCACCCATTGTTCTTTGTGAGGGCACACACCCTATAGCTGGTACACCAAATACTCCGATCCTTCTAGCTCCCATTCCATAAAGTGTCTGCATAACAAACATAAATAAAACAAAAAACTTTAAAAGGTTTTTGTATAGTAGATGCATTTGTGTATTCTATATATTACCATTCTCAGTTTTTGTTTATCTTTTACATATCTAACATACCTCCAAGAACTTTGAGGCTTCAGAGGCCATTAGATCAGTGTATGAAGGAATATCATACTCAGCACGTCTGAATGGTGATTGAGTGTAAGTATTGGCAATGTCATCACTTCCTATGCAAATAATGTATACGCTCTTAGACACTATATGTGTGGTTCTGTTTCCTCCAACTGCATCATTTATCTTCTTTATATACTCCTTGAACATCACTAATTGATCTGACAATGACATCACAGACTTGTGACAGAGAAAGAATGCACTGAAGTTAGCTTTAAGATGTGCCAAAGTAAATTAATTAGCTTTAGCATAACATGAACAAGTTGCATATATGGTTATGTACCACTAGTTCAGCTGTTAGAGGATCATATCCTGCCCCACCTGAGGCAAAGCTTACACCAGTGAGGAGATCTTGAAGTTGCAAACTTGGATCAAGATAAGGAGGTAAGAACTTCTTCACTCCAAATTTTGCAGCTGAAAATGAAACAAAGTTGTCAAGGAATTGAATAGTTCGTGCTCTATAACTGTTGTTAAAAGAGCATGAAAGTTTGTACCAATAATATCTGATGGGACTAAGCCATTGCTGAACCTCCCAGATGGATGATTTCCTTCTGCAAAATCTCTACCATATGGTGGGAAATTGCATTTGACAAGAGTGGAGATGTAGTTGTTGTTTCCTGTATCTACAATGGAGTCCCCAAAGACGATGACTGCAGGCACAGTTTCATTGTTTGGTATGGTCAGTGCAGAAACATGTTGAAACATGAGAATGACTAGAAGCCATTGAGAAAGAAGCTTTCCACAGAGAAGACTCATGCTTCTGTATCTATTGTTTCCAATGTTGTTTTTGAACATTCTAAGTTTTGGTTTAAGCAACTTATAGAAAAACTTGATGGTGTGTCTTCCATACGATGCCATTGTCATAGGAAGAGATTTTAGTGAATGATTGCATGATATTTCTGTTTGCAAAATTGTAATATATTTTTATTAATTGATAAAATGTAATTTCTTATATGCAAACTAATGTTTATTTGTCATTATTTTTGTTTGCTGTGTTGAGGTATCTCCTTAGGCTTCATACTGTTACTTCAATGAAATACAAGTATTAACATACAGAATTTCTCTGCTCTATATTTGTGAATTTATTTTAAAATTTCACACCTAGAAAATATTCGCACCAAAGGCATGGTTATCATACCAAAAACCTACGAACATATTATTAGCATGACAATTTTATTATAGAAATAACTAAACAATAATAAATTTTATAATGTTATCCTATTAATAAATAAACACTCACTCTTAAAATTAAAACTAGTTCTTAGAAAATATAAATTATTACTTTATTAAAAATTAAAATGTCCTTGCCAAATTTGTAGTGAATGATTGCTTACTAATATGTGACATATAGTAATGTCAAATTTGATTTTAATTCTGTTCATCACATACTTGAACTAGATTGGATATTTTTTTTTTAAATGTGGGTTAAATTAAATTAGATTCACCTAACTTGTGTATGAATGACGGGTTGACACATAATCCATTACTACCAACTCTTTATCAGTTTTTTTATTAGTTTTATTATTATTTTTTATAAGTATTTTATTATAATCTTTTATTATTCATAATTATGATGTATTTGATTTTTTAAATATTAAAATATTGTTTAATAATATTTAAATAGTTAAGATGTATCATTTATTTGTAAATTATCCAAGTTAACTTAACTACTGTCTTTATAATAATATTTGATAAAATAGATAGATACTTTGATTATACTATTATAAAATAACGAGTGAAGTAAACTTATTTTATAAATATATAAAATAAATTAATAGAACAAAACATACTTATATAAATTAACTCACTAACTCAAGGTCAAGCCTAATTACAATTTTTTTTTTACCGTGATTGGTTCTCTTTCACACTCTAGTGACAAAGGTGAAAAAAACAAACATCTAAAGATAAATAATTTAAAATAACTATTTTTTTTTGAAATCTTAATGTAAAAAGAAAAGTTTTGAATGGATTAATTTCGAGCTTTGTGGTAGTAATGCACCTGTCATCCCAAGAATATTGTTCTCCGGCTGCAATTTGTTTTTCTCATATCAACCATGTGAGTGATCATCTTCTATCATAAAGTATAACCTTTATCTATTCATTCGTTTTGTTACGGAGAAAAAATGGTCTACGTCACGTGTTATGAGATTCAATTTCAAACCTATAAAATAGAGTTTTATAAGTAATGTTATTCTTCATATTTTAATCATACTTAGTTTTCTTTTGAATTTTATAAATAGTTTAACAAATTTCTTTTTTAATAGACTTTTATTTCTCTAAATTGTGGACACTAATTCTTTTGGTTCTCATATTAAATATTTTATTTTGTAAATCTTAATTTAGTGAAATATTATTTAGTTTTGAGGGTCGGATGGTATTGGCTTTATTATTGATAAGATATATTTAATTTACATTCTTTTTAATTAATCTCTATCAAGATTTTAAGAAGTCATGTTGATATGAAGAAATATGTGATTAAGTATGTAATCGTTTGTTTAACTTGTCAAAGTCTAGAGTTAAACATTAAAGACCTAAGAAGATGTTGCATTAGTTGGACATTCTTGTGTGGAGGTGCAATAATATATCAATGGATCTTTTATAGGTGACATTAATTAACTTATGATGTAGGTTAGACATATCAAGTCACAATCGAACTATGTCGCTTAAGCTATTACATATAAAGAGTCGTGTCTTAACTATTAACTAAAGCTTTTGGTCCAATAATAAATACTTTAACCAAATTTAGTGTCAATGTCACTAAAAATGGTTGCATTTTAATTATCAATTATAATTTTTGATCTAATGATAAGTCCTTGATTCAACAAGATTTTTCCATTTGTCGTGTTCCTTGAGAAGTTGATGTAGTATGGGTAATAATGGATCAACGGAAAAATATTGTATATTTCTTACCTATAAATGTTAAGATTTCTATGTAAAAGTTGACATAAATTTATAGTAGTAAAGTTGTCATAGTGCATGAGGCACATTCCAATATTATATTAAATAGAGATTTATGTTTCACTTCTAGATTCTAGTAGACATTTCAAGAATTTTGGAAACTAGATCTCAACTTAGCTCAACCTACATTCCATATACTTACAGATAATAAAAAAGAACGATCCAATATTAAAAGATTTTTCGAGAACTTCTAATTTAGGTCACTTGGGCAACTAGAATAAAATTTTGCCACTTATGAAATTTACCTATAATAACAATTAACAAACAATCATTGATATGAATCAATGAGTCGTTGTGAAACATTGTAATGTAGAAATGTAAGACATTTTTGCATTGGATTCAAGATGGACAAAAGTTTTTTTATTAGACTTGAGTTTACTTTAACATAGTAGACATATGTTAGTACATAAAAAATCATATGCATATTAGAGAAGAATATTTTTAAAATTCGTTGTTGGTGGTTACACAATTTATTTGTGTGAGAACGACTATCCAAATGGTATTATAGTCTAAATAATCAACAATTATAAGTATTTAGAAAAGAACATACAATATAATGTAGATCTCTTGTTTCACTTATAGTCTAAATCATATGGTGTAAGACATTATGTAATGAGAAATTGAGGAGAAGTTCATAAATACTAGAATATTTGTAAGATGCTTAGACTAAGGTTGTAATAAATCAACCTTCGTTCTTTATTGATGTACTAAATTGACCTTAATCCTTTGATTTTTTTTTTCTTTTTTGATATATGGTATTAGATCAAAGTCTTGCTTTGAAAGTGTTACGAGACATGTTTAATATAAGTATTTCAAAAGACATTTGTATGTTTTTCTTTATTTTTATCTATTTATGTTTAGATTCAATATTAGACGGAATATATGAGGAGGAACCATGTAAGTTTACCAACTTAATAACATCATCAGCTAAATTGAATATATTGGGCCAAAATAAATATTATCTCATCCTTAAAACCTAAAACCTAGGACACATACATTATCATCTTGAAGTCTCACACTACTAAGAATCCAGTAAAAATAATATACATAGGTTGTGATCTCAATATTTGCAAAATTCATTAATTACAAATTTATGACCTTATTTACACTCACACTGATTTAAGTGTCAAAATGACTTTTCAGAAATCTCCCACACTCTCCATGCACACGCTAAAATACAAATATACTTAAAGTGTTGAATAAAAATAAAATAAGACTGTAAAGAAAGTTCGAAGTGCAAATATCTCTTGGATATCTCAATTTTCTAAAATAAACATTTTATCTTATAACGTTAAGAATTAGTGTAGTCAAATATTAGTGAATAGATGTGCATATTATAAAACTAACTCAGAAAGAAAAGAATAATTATAATTACCTACCCACAATATTATATCTAATTATATGTAACGTTTTTGAAGTCTCTTTCAACCACGTGCATTGTAACTCGAAGAAATTGTTCTAGAGAATTTCTTACTCAAAAGTTGAAAAATATTGAGTTAGAAAATATGTAGCACAAAATGATGAAAAAAATTGTGATTTGAAAACGATATATAGCAACGTGAGTAAAATTTAGAATATATAGGAATTATAGGGTTTAGAAGTCATTGAACATTAATGCACATGGTGAGAAGTTGGCAATGCCCACGAAACCTTTCATGCCAGTTGCCATGCCTTATAGCCTTCAACAACATTCAACTATACACCTAATTCATTACGTTACACCCTTTTTTTTCTCTTTTCTATGTCATCCATTTCAACAAACTTTTTTCACCCACTTATCTATATTCATATCTAAAACATTATTCAGTGTAATTTATATTTTACAATTTTTATAAAAAGTTATTTATTCAATATGATGTGAAATTCAAATTTTTATAATCTTCAATAAATTTTAATCAATCAAAGAAAAATATCCTCTGGTATAAGTGATTTTCAAAATGACTGAAAGATTGTATTCTTTCATGAATTTTTCCTTTTAATGAAAAATGTAATGAAGTGAAATTGTATTACTTAATGAAACTGAGATTTCTTTAATAAAAAGAATCATTGGTTAGATAGTGTGAAATGTTATATTGTTTATTCTTTTATTGAGGTTAGCAATCAGATATGACTTCTTATCTATAATGATATGGTATAATTATTCATTATGAATGAAAAAAAAAAATGTCTCTTTAAATGATTAAATCTTTTCACGTAAAAAATCGTTTACACAGAAAATAAATTTACATGAAACAAATATAAATATAAGAGAAACGGATTGTAAACTCTCTTTTTTTCATAAAAATAATTAAAAAGTGTTATTCTGTAAATGGTTTATGTGTACCCAAGCAACTCAGTAAGCACATAGTGTATTAAATTTATATTTTATAAAAATTGGTGAGAACTAATCAAATCTAAATTATCAATGATTTAAAATTTTCTTTTTACATTTTTTATGTAAAATTATCTTTTGTATATTTTTTTGGATATTTCTTTATCACACCAATAATCTCGGAGTTCGATATTATGAAAAAGGTGAAAACAGTTTTTTTTTTTTTGTTCCCTAACCTAAGACCAAAATATACAACCAAACATTAAATGAAATCATTCCAAAAATTTGTGAGAAAAAAAGTGGCATAAATGATTAATTACTATATATTTAGATACATTTTGAATGGTTACACTTACTATAAAAGGACATCTTGGGATTAACTTTCTTAATATTGTTAGAAAAAGGGTTATTTGTGAAAGCTATTTCATTCTAACTTATTATTATAGTTCATGCATAAACATTTATGTCTTTTTTTTTCTTTTTCTGAAGAGAGTATATTAGAAAGGTTATATATATATATATATATATATATATATATATATATATATATATATAT
>Ga0214542_1004784_pt1 | contig 26449 bp, 14 predicted proteins | sample CNSS1metaG_FD_160096 | JGI IMG/M metagenome (GOLD analysis project Ga0214542, IMG submission 160096) | Root nodule microbial communities from cowpea collected in UCLA plant growth center, Los Angeles, California, USA - CNSS1 | ecosystem: Host-associated > Plants > Roots > Nodule | place: USA...
ATATATTATATATTTTTATATATATATATATATATATATATATATATATATATATATATATATATTATTTTAATTTACTTTATTATTTTATTTTTTATTCTTTTTATTTTATTATTATTATTATTGTTATTTTATTTTATATATTTTATATATTTTTTATTTTTAAAACATTATTATTTGCCCGAACGAAATTGGGTGTTGACAATATGTGAAGGATATTTTTGTCATCATTCAATTGTAACAATGATAAACATAAAATTTGTCACTATATTATTTGTGACAAGTTTCTAATTTATCACAACAATTTTATTAAAAGTGATATATGTGGCGTGTTTGTGCGTGTGTGTGATAAAATAAATGTGTCAAAAATAATTATTTACTACAATAAAATATCATAGCAATTTTTTAATAAAAAAATTATGAAATGTGTGTGTGTACAATTACAATTGTGCTAAATATAAAATTTTATTATTATTGAAAATTTTTAATTTATCACAATAATTTTTTTTAAAGTGATAAAATAAATGCGTCAAAAATAATTATTTACTAAAATAAAATGTCATATCATAATTTTTTAATAAAAGAATTATGAAATGTATATAAATTAATAATGATTGTTCCTGCAGAGAATAAATAAGATGAGTTAGGCACAAATAACACCTTACCCATAGTCTGCCATCTCCTCAGTAGGCCTCTTCCCGGTCGACACATGTCTGCTTAGACCTGGGAGGGGTTACCTGCAGAAGGGACTCCGAAGCTCAAGTCAGCGAAATCTCTCAGAAAGTCAAATCAGATGATTAGGGAAGTAATGAATGCGTACCTTTAATACGTGGGGTGCATACATATTTATAGATCATTAATTATGTATGGCCATGTCATGGGCTGGGCCCTTGCTTGGGTCGTACCTGGGCCTTAGCCCAGGCCCTTAGTTCGATTATTGGGGACTAGGGACTGGTGACTTTTATTGAAGCGTTCTGTTTTTTGCTAAGTCCTTGGTTGTTTTTATAGAGTTGTCGGCCTAAGCCGGTTACCCTTGATTATCAGGTCGCTATTGTTGTTTTCGACTTGTTTTATTAATGTTGCTTCTTAGTGGTTTAGTCCGGGTACTTTAGGATGTACATGGTGCTTGCTATTATTCGGCTGAGGCCGACTAGGTGCGGTACACCAGTCCCCCAGCCTTTAACTGTGATGAACAGTGTTAAGGCTAAAGATAGGACAAGGTTTGTAGCAGGTAAGCGGGTGTCAGGGGTCTAATCAAAAAGGGTTTTGCGTCGTCGTTCTTGATACTCATGACCTTTGGTGTGCTTTATGTCGATTGGTATGGGTTGTGAGTTTTGGCGGGAAGAAGTTGTGTCGTTTGGAATTCATGCTTATAAATGCGGATTTCGCGAAGGGTTTGCGTTTTTAAGCTCATTTGTGAGAATTTCGTAATCAGAGACTTACGTGCGTTAGATCTGTCGGACTAGTTCCTTTTTTCTGCCGACATCTTTCAAAAAAGGTATGTCTAGTAGTAGTGATACTGTGTCATTGTCTTCTTCCAGTAGTGGGAGTGTGGAGTCCGGGAGGGGTGTAGGTAGGCATGTTGAGGAGGAAAGTACTATGGATAGGGCCAATTTTTCCACCATCTGGTATTTGGTTTCGGGGTCTTGTAGGGTTCTGCTAACGAAGTAAACAGGGTGTTGGTGCCGCCAACATCTTGAACCAGCGCGGCGCTGACGGTGTGATCTGTGGTGGTGATATAGACCAATAGGGGTTGATGAGTATCCGATTTGTGGAGGATAGGTGGTGAGGTGAGGGTGGCTTTTAGCTTTTGGAAAATTTGTGCACAATCATCATTCCACGTGAACTTGGCAGATTTTTTGAGCAGCTGTATGATGGGCTGGGTTTGTTCGGCTAATTTGGGAAGGAAACGGGAAATGGCCGTGAGGCGGCCTATGAGGCGTAGTACTTCTTTGATGCTTGTTGGGCTTCGCTTCTCAATGATTGCGTTGCACTTTTCAGGGTTATCCTCTATGCCACGCTGGGTCAGCATGAATCCAAGGAACTTGCCACGGTCGACACTAAAAATGCATTTATCGAGATTGAGGTAGAGGTTGTATTGCCTTAATGCAGAGAAGACTGCCGATAAGTCCTGAGCGTTCTGGTGATGGTTGGGGGATTTGACAACTATGTCATCAACGTATACTTCGACACATTTTCCCATTAAGTGGCTGAAGACTTTATCCATCAGTCGTTGGTAGGTTGCTCCTACGTTTTTAAGACCAAACGACATGACTTTGTAGAAGTAATTGGCGTCTTTTGTGATGAAAGCGATTTTGTTCATGTCGGATGCGGCCATGAGAAATTGGTTGTATCCAGAGTATGCGTCAAGAAAGTTGAGGACCTTGTTACCGGCGACGCCATTGGCTTTCTTGACCAGGACCACGTTAGAGAGCCAAGTGGTATAGTAGGCTTCTTCGATAAATCCCGCACTCAGCAATTTATCAGCCTCGGCCTTGGCCGCTAGGCGTCGCTCCTCACCAAGTTTGCGTTTTTTCTGGGAGACATACCGGGCCTCCTTGTAAATGGATAACTCATGGGATGCCACTTGAGGGTCAACTCTAGGTAAGTCAGCAGCTGACCAAGCGAAGAGGTCTGAGTTGTGGAAAATGGTAGGTGTTATGATGTCGCACTATTCAGATTCGAGCCCAGTACTGAGTTTGATGGTGCAGCCATTAGGGAGCTCCAGGGGAGTGGTTTCTTCAACAGGTTCAAGGCGGACATCCCGGCCCCCTCTGGGGTCTAAATCGTCACCAGACAAAGCGATCTTAAGCCAGGTGGTCGCTCTATGTGATTAGTTTGCAGGATGGGGAGCTGTGGGCGTAGGCTAGCCATGTAACATTCGCGTGCAAGGCGTTGATCGCCATGGATGGTAAGGATGTCGCCCGATGGGGAGGGGAACTTCATGGCCAGATGAGGTGTGGAGACAACAGCTCCGAGGGTGTTGAGTGAAGGGCGGCCTAGGAAGACATTATAGGATGTAGGCACATCGACGATGAGGAAGCAGATAGGAATGGTCTTGGTTTGGGCTCCGTCATAGAAGACGGTATGGAGGCAATGTAGCCGCGGGTGGAAACTTTTTCCCCAAAAAAGCCATAAATTGGTTCATCATATGGGACCATAGCGGTGTTTGGGAGTTGAATTTTCTGGTATGTTACCCAGTAAAGGATGTCAACAGAGGTGCCTTCGTCGACGAGGACTTTTTTCACTGCATAATTTTCTATTTCAACAGTGATGACCATAGGGTCATCTTGCTGATGATCGAGGCCATGAAAGTTATAGGAGGCATGCGGCGTCTGTGATGAGAATGGGTAATGTGGTTGATTGATTGGATATGGCGGAGGTGTCTCTTTTTTACGGAAGAGGTACAGCCTCCACTAGCAAAACCACTGGAGATGGTGTTGATAGTGCCGCATAGGGGATGGTTGGCAGGGATAACGTCGGTGCGAGCTGGTTGGGGGTCATGGTTTGTGGGTTGGTTTGGGCGTTTATCGTGGCGAGAGTCACGGGGGGGGGGAGGGCGTCGGTGGTCGCGACGAGGAGGATGATGGGATCGAGAAGAGTGGTTTTCTCTATGGACAAAGCGGCAAAAGTGGCCAGCACGCACCAATTCTTCGATTTTATCCTGGAGTGCTTTACAGTCCTCTATAGTATGGCCATGGTTGCGGTGATAGCAGCAGTATTTAGTCATGTTTGCGTTGGGGGAGTGGTCGTCTTGCGTGGTGGTGGGATGAGATCGGCCTGTAAAGCCTCATCAAGGAGGTGAGATTTGGGAACATTTAGGGGAGTGTATCTGGTGAAGCGGGGTTGTCGGGGTTCTCGTGGTCTCGAATCAGGATGGGGAAGTTGTGGGGTGGGGTTGGTGGTAGAGGGTGCGCAATCATTGCAAAATTTTGTATGGAGGGTTTGCATTTCCTCCATACGGACGTAATCGACGGCACCCAGCTTCAACTCGTGCATAAAGGCAGGTGGATGGAGGTAGACGTTGTTGGCGAAAGGGCCGAGTTGAAGGGTGAGGGCCATGCACTAGAGTATCATCTCTTGATTGAGGTGTGGGGTGCGAAGGGCGGCCTTACTGAAGCGATCAATAAATGCCCAGAGTGTCTCGCTTTGTTCTTGCCTGATGTCGAGGAGTGATATTGTAGTAGTTTGGTGCGGGTGGCTGCCAGCGAAGTGAGTGGTAAACATGTGTGAGAGGGTGTCGAAGTTGTCGATAGAGTTGGTGGGAGGGTCGTGAACCATTCGAGGGCGGGGCCTTTGAGGGTGGTAGGAAAGGCTTTGCAAAAGACTACGTCATGGGAAGTGTAAAGGGCGACGTGGGTGATGTAGAGTTTGAGGTTTTCGTCGAGGTCGATTTCACCAGTGTAACGCTGTAGTGTGAAGGGTTCCCACTAGGTGGGGAGGGGGTGTTGGCGATGAAGTCGGTGAAAGGGTGACGACGTTTGGGTATGTGGGATGGAAGCGGGTGAGGAGGTATGTGATGGTGGACGACGGTGGGAAAAGTGGAGGTGAAGTTGTGAGGAAGGATGTGGGTAGTAGGGAGATTGTGAGGGTTGTTGGGTGGGATATGAGTAGTATGTAGGGTAGTGGGTATGTTGTAGGGGACATGAGTGGTGGGGAAGGTGTCGGCGGGAGTGGGAGCCGCAGTATGTCCCGGGAGGGTGGAGTGGAAGTGAGTTGGATGGGCTGAGAGGATGGGAGTTTGTTGGGTGGTGGGGAAGGTGTGCGGGGTAGGATTCTACTCGCTTTCCTCTTCAGTAGGCTGGAAAGCTAGGGACCCTGCAACTTCAGATGTTTCCTTGGCCTTTCCCTTTTAAGTGGGATCGGCTTTGATCTTTCGCCTTAGGCGAGAATTTTCCTGTCGCAGTGCTTCCATCTCATCAGTGCTGCGCTTCTTCAAGTCAGCCAGCTCCTGTTGCATCTTGGCTTGACCGTCTAGGATGGCAGCCAGATCCGGAGTGATGTTAGCAGGTCCTGAGAATCCAGCTTCAACTTACTTGTTAATTCCTGCTCTACTGCGGGTAGAAACCATTTTCGAAGAAAGTGGGTGGTAAAGTACTATCTCATGCCCCACGGTGGGCACCAATTATTCTTGCAGAGAACAAATAAGATGAGTTAGGCACAAATAACACCTTACCCATAGTCCGCCATCTCCTCAGAAGGCCTCTTCTCGGTCGACACATGTCTGCTTGGACCCGGGAGGGGTTACCTGCAGAAGGGACTCCGAAGCTCAAGTCAGCGAAATCTCTCAGAAAGTCAAATTAGATGATTAGGGAAGTAATGAATGTGTACCTTTAATTCGTGGGGTCCATTCATATTTATAGATCATTAATTATGTTTGGCCACGTCATGGGCTGGGCCCTTGCTTGGGCTGTAGATGGCCCCGGGCCTTAGCCCAGGCCCTTAGTTCGATTATTGGGGACTGGTGACTTTTATTGAAGCATTCTGTTTTTTGCTAAGTCCTTGGTTGTTTTTATAGAGTTGTCGGCCTAAGCCGGTTACCCTTGATTATTAGGCCACTATTGTTGTTTTTGGCTTGTTTTATCAATGTCGCTTAGTGGTTTAGTCCGGATACTTTAGCATGTACATGATACTTGCTATTATTCGGCTTAGGCCGACTAGGTGCGGTACAATGATGATATAATATTAATTTTTATATTATTAACTTAATAGTATTCATTTAAAAAAAAAAATTACCTTTACTTTGGAATTGAACTCATGAACCCTTATAACCATAAGTAAATCTTATTTTCACTTTACCATTTTACAATTACAAGACTTATTTTATTAATATGTTAAATTATGTATTTAGTTTTTATTCATATTGATACTTTCTCAAGGAACTAATTTCTCAAAAGACCACCCAACGAAACCAAAATGAAGGAGGCCGTTCCAAAACAAAATCAATGATGAAAATGTGAAGAAATGAAACTAAGGAGGGGAGAGAAAACATAAAACTGAAGCGCTGACGTGATTAAAATGAAAGAGTTGTTCAAAGTGTAATCTTTGCTTGAAGGTACCGGAGCAAATTTATTATTTATAATATTTTTCCCAAATTTTATTCTTTGATATAGTTACGGTTCTTTTCAATATTTTTTGGTTCAACTTTATTTTATAATTATATTCTAATCTTTGTTTTCTATACATATAACTAATATTGCTTTTGTTGTGAAATATTGCATTTTAACCTTTTAATAATTTATTGTCTCAGTCTTCTGTCCGCAAAGTTTCCCTTCACGCTAGGAACGTACAAATTGATCATTTTCTTGAACTCCAGTGTATTTGTTCGAATGCCTAGTACATTTGGATTTCCAATTACTTTATATTTTTCTGATTAAAAATGGGTAGAAAATAGGCTATGCAGTTGTTGTAGTGTGACACAAGTTCTTATACGTGTCTACTTGTATTTTGGGTTGAGAGACATAGTTTCTCTAACTAAATATTGCACTTGTTATAACATATGAAAAGAAGGATAAATATATACTCTGGTAACTTACCTGGTGGTTTGGATGTACATGTTATGTGGATAAGGTACATTTCTAGAGGCCCGAGGGATTAACTATACGAATACAAATATATGCATGAGTTGGCTTTAGAGTCGATGACTATAATTGTGAATCAAGGATTTAGAAACCATAGTGTGCTCGTTACATAAAACACAAAAAATTATGGTAATAATTGATACTTGCCTTTATGATGAAAAAAGTATATTTGACTTCTTAATCAAAGTAAAAAATATTTTATTGTTACATTGTGTTACGCAAGATTATTAGTACTATTGTAGTCATTTTTAGACTCATGTTAGTAAAATTTATCAGTAAATGTATCTCTTAAGTATAGTAGTTATTTTTGTTATTATTTGATCTTGATCTGGATTACTTTGTGATTCCAAGGTGCTAATAATAAGTATTTTTTTTAGCAATTTGTTCCATGCTATGACTTGTGAAGTTTTGTTTAAAACTCTTTTATCGAGTTCTTAAGACCAGAGAAGTTGTTCATTACGTTTGGTGGTTTTGTTTTACAAGGAATTATTTTCATTTTCTATTTTGCAACTGGTGTCTAGTCTTTGTATTTTCCTTTAATGGAATGTTCGTTCAAACATTGTTGTATTGGATCTCAACAGGTTGGAGTTGTTGCTCGTGTTGGTTTGGTTCCACCAGTTGATGTCGTTGTTCCTCCCGGCAACAATGGTCTCGATCCATCTCAGACATCTTAGTGATCTTCTGAAAACTAATCTCTAGAGTGAATAAAGTGGGACGAAAGTGTTAAAAATCTGGTAGTGGTAAATCAAAAGTTTTAGGATGCTCTTTATGTAGAAATTGAGAAATAATACCATCTTTAAAGACTTTTCACAAACTTCTCAAATCAGTTATGAATTTTAATTTCCTGAAACATAATTAGTGTCCACTCTGCCTTCCAGCTTCTGGGTATTGATTGTTCCCAATTACCTAGCTGTTAGACACAGGGGATACAATGGCTTTGTGTAGCTCATTCACTATGTTCTCACTCTTTTGAACAGAGTTATTAGTGTGGACAATGCGCCTTGGATCACGGGGTTTCATGTGAATCTTTCTTGAATAATCATCTTGAAGGCTTTGTGCCTGATGAGTCAACCACATCAAAAATGTAAAATACAATGAGCTTGAAGGGGATTTTATGACACTTATAATTCACTTAATCTTATTAAAGCATTTTACCGTAAAAGCTGATTATGACGAAACTGGAAGCCTTTTGATACAATAACATCAAAAGGCCCCTCAACAGCCTTTTGTTTCCTTGAGATTGTTGATCCAACATATTCCACTTTAGGCATATTATTTATCACAATGGACTTATCCACAGCCCTTGCTTCAGAATTAATCAGTTGACGCCTAGGATCTCTACTTTTTGCCGAGCTTTTCACAAGGAAAGACCCCGGACCTGCTGCATCAACTCTAGAATTAATCAATCCAAGCATTCTGGAGTTATCCATGGAAGTAGCAGAAACAGGTGGCTGATCTATAAGGGTTGGCTTAGTGCTTGTTAAAAAACCACCGGTAGATGCACTGGAGACCTTCTCGTTTGTATCAACAACCATATCATCGCAGTCACCCGTAGGAGTTGGACTTGGAAGTTCATCATTTGTAAAAAGGCAACTTCGACCAAACTTTTGTTGATAGGTGGAAACAACTTTCAAAGCATCAGTTTCATACAGATGAAATTTAGAACCTTCACTGTCAGCTTCCATCTTCCCAGGCTGCAAATTAGCTACTGAACCAGATTTATCCGTCGCCTCTCCGACCCATAAAAATCCTAATTCTAATTTAATTTCACTATTATTTAAAAAATATCTCCTTTCCACACCGGTTAACCTTGTCATGTGACTCTTCAGTTAACGCCGTCTAGCCTAACTTAATAGAAAAGACATATTTGAGATATTTTAACAAAAATATGATTAAATTGAGACTTTTATAAATAAGGATACCAAATTGAGATTTTACATCCAAATTGGGACCAATAGCATGATTAAACCTTTTCTAATTTAACACTTAACATCAGTCGTTGTGCAAGAGTATGCAAGCAATTTGAAATTTGTTTGATAATTTGAAATCATAAACAAATTTGAAAGTAAGCGAGCGCATCAAAATCGCGTACAGACCCAATTCCTGAAACTCTAAATCAATTAGAAAGCTTTTGAAGAAAACTCTAAAACCCAAAGCTAGCACAGTAACCTAAATCACACCCAATTAAAAATAAAATATTTAAAATTTGCAACTGTTGAAAGAATTGACAGAAACTTTTTTATTTTTCCGCGGTTTAACATTACTTTTAGAATTACATCGTTGATAAAAAATTGCATTTCTTTGTTGTACTAATTTGATATCTTAGATTTTTTTTTAGATTTTTAAGTTAATTCTCATTTTATCATGCCTTAATTAAAATTTGTTTAGTTTTTGTGAATTTCGAAATCAGGAAAAATGACTTTAGACAATGGACAAAAAACCATGGCCTAAAGTAAAAAAACTGTGGCTTGAAAATTAGACAACGAATTGGCAACCATTTTTTGGGCTTAATACATGATAAATTAAAGCTAAGGCTTAAAACACTTGAGGAAGGCTTAAAGCATCTCTCAAGTTCTATAATGAATGCACTGTTATTTACTTGTTCATTATTCCTTGATTGAGGAGACTTGTGACTGAAACATGAACCTCAATGAGTTTGCCAACTAATAACACAGGAAATTCAAGTTTAGCGGTTAAAAAATTAATGTTTCCTTGTTCTCAATTATAGGTTATACTATTTTGCAAAAAAAAAAAAAAGCCAGGTTATGAATACATATACAATCATATTTTGTTCTCAATTATAGCTTTTTTTCTATCTACAACAAACAAAAGCATTCATAATAGACACTTAAGTTTTTAATTCAACATTTCCCCATTAACTAAGTTTATTTTGTATGATAACATACATAAATTCATAGATACAACAAATATAGCAGAGATGTAAGACAAGCTCAGGTTTATATAAATGCAATTGTATGGGAAAACTCTTAAGCACTTTCCATGAATTAATAATCCGTTCTTTCATACCAAAAACTACAAGATCTAACAAAGATGAAACACTTGTTTACCTCAAAGAGTTCAAAGGGACTGTAGTGCTCTGAATGTAATAAGTAAAATTGTAGTGCTTCCCGAGTCACAAATACAAAACCATAATTTGGTACGTGACTTGATTCTACTGCCCTTATAGTTATTCCTATATGCCAAAAAAGGATAAATGATATCTATTTTGTGGAAGACAATTAACTACAGTTTTACTATCACCTGTAAAAATGTTTAATTATAGACTTGTAATTTTACTTCTTCAAATGAAAGTGCTACAATCATCTATGGCTAACACTTTACTAGCACCATTTTAAACTAGCTATTAAACTACTCAGCAATAAGAATTGAAGATTCTTAGTTCAGGGTTTACAACCATCACCTTCATGATATATGGCTCGTTGGTGGTGGTTCAAACACTAGTGGAGCAATTCTTAGACAACTTTTCACCGATAGCCAATTAGAGAAACTGAATGAACAGATCAACAAAAGGATAATGGTATATGTTTTATGGAAGACAATTAACACTTGCACTAGTTTACTAATTCAACTCAAAACACCAACCATAAAAAGTGTTATAACAGTAAAAGAATCTTAAAAAAACTCAATCATTTCAATTTGTTACTCTTATCCAACTATTTAAATACATTCCACAAAAAGTCACAGAAATCTCAAAGGGTTCATATCACTTCTAAGAAATAAGAAATTCAAATATATATATATATATACCAAAACCCCAATAAGAAAACAAAGAATCAGTGACATTGATTAATAACCAACCCAAAATGAAAACCTAAGTTATATGCACATGGTGAGAACCAAGAAGAGCAATGGGTAGAGTGATATACTTACTTAAGTCCAACCACGGCGAGAAGAGCACCAACATCCACGATAAAGAGTTGCCTCAAAGAAAGGACCCAACGACAATGAGAGCACAACCACGAAGATTCATATGCGTGACGCTGGGCTCTTTCAACCAGCGGGAGAAGGCGAGACAAGCATGGTAAAGGTGAGGCGACCAAAATGAAATCGAGGGACCAAGCGATGTAGGGTTTATGTGTTCTGCACTTATGTTCATTCCTAAGACAGAAATAAAAAGTGTTTTGAGGTTTTTTTAGTTTGGGTGCAAGCAAAGCATAAGCTTTTGTTTTTCGTTTTCACGGTGTGTTTATTTGTGTTTTTAATTTTCGCATAGTATTTGATTTTCAATAGAAGGGAAACTTCAATTTTTGGCATTTTCAGAATTTCTAGAGTCTAGAAATTATTAATTAAAACTAAGATTTTTTAATTTATTTTAGGTTAAAATACCTTTTTGGTCCCAATTTTCGTCAAGTTTTTTCAAATAAGTCCTAATTTTGGTTTTGTGTTCAAATAGGTCCCAATTTTCGTCAATTATGTTCAATTGGGTCCTTTTTTGCTAACATCGCTTAAATCATTAACGGCCATGAACAGTGACTGCCACGTGTCATTTCGTGGTTTTTTTGAATTTTTTTTTTTAATTTTTGAATTTTTTTAAATGTACACGTGTCAACCCAGGAGTGTGCCACGTGTCACTTTGTGGTTTTTTTGAATTTTTTATTTTTTATTTTTGAATTTTTTGAATTATTTTTTAAATGTCCACGTGTCAATCTAGTAGTGTGCCACGTGTCAAAGTCAATATTCTATATTTAATTTGGTCCCTATATTTGTTATTTTTGTTCAATTAGGTCCTAATTTTTGTTAAGATTAACCAATTTGGTCCCTATAGAAGATGTGACCAAATTTAATTTTTATATCAAAGTTATAATGATGTGAATTTTAATATATTATATAAAGATATTTAATAAAAAATATGAATTTTAATATAAAAATTAAATTTGGTTTTAATTTGGAGAGGGACCAAATTGGTTAATGTTAACAAAAATTGGGACCTAATTGAACAAAAATAACAAATATAGGGAACAAATTGAATTTAGAATATTGACTTTGACACGTGAAACGCTACTGGGTTGACACGTGAACATTTAAAAAAAATTAAAAAAAAAATCAAAAAAAATTCAAAAAAACCACAAAGTGACACGTGGCACACTCTTAGGTTGACACATGTACATTTTAAAAAAATTAACAAAATTTAAAAAAAAAATTAAAAAAATTAAAAAAAAATAAAAAAAATAAAAAAAATTCAAAAAAACCACGAAATGACACGTGGCAGTCACTGTTCATGGCCGTTAATGATTTAAACGGTGTTAGCAAAAAAGGATCCAATTGAACAAAATTGACGAAAATTAGGACATATTTGAACACAAAACCAAAATTATGACTTATTTGAAAAAGCTTGACGAAAATTGGGACCAAAAAAGTATTTTAACCTTTATTTTAAGCCACGGTTTTAATAAATTAGGCCACACTTTTTATAGGCAACATTCGAATAAATGTAGTATAAACTATCTACATTTTGAAAATTGTTGTCTTTGATTCTAATTAAGCCACACCGATGAAAGTGTTGTCTTTTTCATGTTTAGGCAACACTTTTATGCATGTAGACAAATTTAGCATTGCCTAAAGCAAAAAATGTTGTAGTGTTCATTGAATGATGTATTCTTTTTAAGACACATATTTATCCTAAAGTCATTTTGATCCTAAAGTCGGTTCGAGATACTGGGCTTTGATATCAGAATAGTAACATAAACATATGTTTCGTAAAATGTACCTTTTATAGTGGGATTCATGTGCCTTACGTGGTTGGGTCTTGATTTGGTAAGCCTAATTACCTACTAACTACGAGAAGTTATATAATATGGGGTTATGTTTCTTTGAGATGACTTGACTAACTTGACTGGATGATTCCTCTGGGTGGATAGTCTTTAGTGGCCTTCCTAGGATATCGTGTCGTAAAAAGGACGAGGACGGGTTGTCCTTTGTCTAGTGTTGGCTGGCAGAGAAATTAGAACAAAAATAAGGATACACACAATAAATATAATGTGAAAACTCCAAATACGAAAAAAAATCACAGTCGTTGACAAAAGACCACCAGAGAATATTCACTATATGCAAATTTATACAACACACAACCTAACTCTCAACCATTGACCCAAAGTACACCCACACTCTCCATAGCAAGAACTTAACTACATCTCCTAACACTCTACTTACAAGAGTATAAGAAAGTCAAAACTAGCTCAAAGTGTTAAGACTTGGGGCAACTAAAACAATGAACCTAGAGTCCATTATATAACCATGAGCACACATTCGCTTACTTATCCTAAGAGAAGTGGGACTTCACAAGATGCATATTTTCATCATACTCAACATCTAGGACGAGGATAACTAGTCCTTTGTCTAGGATAAGGACAACTAGTCCCTTGTTTGGGACAAGGACGAGTAGTCCATCGTTTTCCTAGGGTTGCCTCTGATGGTTGTTTATCTTAGAGGACCAGAATGTGTAGTTTCCTATTTGTGTTGAGGACAAGTGGTCAATCATCTTCCCTGGAGTTTCTTCTTAAGGTTGTGCATCATAGGCGACGAGGACGGGTAGTCCAACTATTTTTATTGTTCATTTTTATCGTGTAAAATACTATTTTGATGATTTTTTATACAACTATTTTTTTTCTAACCCATTTCATAAGTGTAATTTTATCACCGCGATTCGTTAATGACATTTTATATACTATAAATATTAACTTGGTACTTTTGTGATGAATCTTGTTTATCACCATACAAGTTAACTTGAAGTTCAAAAGATTAAATATATATGCTATATTTTAATTATTATTACTTTAATTATTTTTCTTTGTGTGATTCCATTCAAGTGGCATATTACAATTTCTATTATTGTATATGAAAAAATATTTAATTAGAATTTAGAGAAATGAAGTAAAGAGACATTTAAAATATTTTTTTATTTTATCAATTTTGTTTCATTAATGTTTGCAAACTTAATAAATATTTAAGTTATAAACAATTTTATTTGATATTCTAATTTGAAATATATACTTTCTTAATAAATATTTGATATTTAAAAAACAAGAATACAACACTTTGATATTGAATATTTGATGATATGTTCTTTTCATGATTTTATTTGTTGATAAAATATAATTAATTGATATTGAAATAGTAAACAAACCGGTATGGTATGAGCAAGAGTATGAGTGTATACTCGTTAACCAGAGATGAGATAAAAATATTATACCCGTTGGGATAGGTACGAGGAAGTTTTTTTTTTCAAATGAATATAGGATAATGAAACTTATCCCTGTCGTTTCTAAGCAAACTCCTAAACATTATTAAAAAATAATAAATTGCATTTTTTCATGAATAATAAATGAAATGTACTTTTGGAAAAAATTGATGTTACTTTTCTTGTGATACTCCTAAGCATTTAATATGTTCGATTTTTGTGATAACCATACAATTTAGGTATAATATAAATAAGATGTGTCCACTTGCCAAAGCACTTGATGAAAACATTTTTCCTCCCCATTGCATATTTGCAGTGAACCAAACAAATTACTTTCTTCGCTTCTTTCTGGTAACCATTTTTTTTATAGAACTTTATTCTTATCTTTTATCTAATTTTCAAATAATATTTTTTTAGTTATATTCTCGACTTAATTAATATATAGAGTGTAAGGCCTATTTATTCTGCTCCCTTATTTTAAGGGCTGCCCTACAACAGTTGGGCCTAAAGGCTGGCCCAAAGGATAAAAACCATTCCTTGTTGCCCTAATTCACACCTCCACTCATTTTCAGAAAAACCTAGGACTGCTGCCGTCTCCCTTCGCTGCCCAAAAGAGCTCTGCTAGGGTTTACACTTTCTCGATCGAACAAAGCTCAACTTCGTTCCTATATTCCACTTTGGGGGTCTGCCGTAGAACTGTGGTGCTCCTGGCTGCATATCGAAGTTCTGCTAGTTTTTCCAGGTAGGGAAGCTCTGGCTCATTCTCGTGTTTCGTTTCTCTCCTATCATGCAACTGTTATTTTGAAGTTATGTGGCTGGTGTGATGCTGTGATAGCTGTGAACGTATGAATATTCTTGGTTTGGACTGGCGTGGGTAACTGTTGCAGGAAAACAGTGGCGAGACATGCTAATCACGCCCAAGCAAGCCAGTCTTGCCTAGGCGAGATGAACAGGGACTCGCCTAAACCCTTTGTAAGCGAAAGGTCGCTCAGGCGACCAGCTCAGTTCTTTTGAGCGAGCGAGTATCTCGCCCAAGCGAGAGGGGTCTCGCCTAAGCGAGATCCCGCGTTAGCTCTTGTTTCCTTTTTCGAGCCCTCGCCTAGGCGAAGGGGGCTCGCTTGAGCGAGCACGTCTCGCCTAAGCGAGACCCTTCAGCCTGAGCGAGGGGCTGGGCGAGGCAGTACACTATTTGGTTGCTTGGTTGCTTTTGGATGATTGGTAATTGTTTAGGTATGATTGTTATGATGAGGAATATATATAATGGATTGCTATGTATGCGTGATATAATTCATGAATGGTGAATGATGGATATGGTGGGAACTTGGCATGTGAAATTAATGAGTGGGTTGGAATTAAAGTGACATGGTATTGATATGAGATGAGGCCCTATACTCATGGGGTGATACGAATGAGGATTTATTTTCAGAGGTTGGTATGGAATTGTAATCATGATTAGTGTTCTCATATTGTTGATTTATGATTTTTGGTCTGTGTTAGTGTGTAATTCCTTGGAGTCTCTAAGTGAGACCTCCGGGGTTACGCTTCAATGGTCGGGACGTAATTCCATGGCCCCTGTTAGTGGGTGTCCATGGTGGTGCCCCATCTATATAACTAGGTAAGGATTCAAGGTAAGGTTGCATCTTGACACTCTAAGGAGTTAGTTAGTCTCACCTAGAGCAAACTGACTCCTGTGGTGAGAGTAGCAAGAGGCCTGAAATTCATTAAGGGCTAACCTTGTGGTGAGGGAAATTGATTCACTGTAACACTTGTAACACATAGCTCGGGGGTGAGCAGAGGTATCCACCATAAGTGCGAGCATTCGCTGAATCCGACCAAGTTAGATGTATCCGGATGAGTCGAGTCGTGTCTTAGTGTATTGTCTGAGGAGTCATAACATGCTTGATTGATATAGGTATATGAAATCGTGAAAATGTATCTGATTATATGAATGAAGTCTTTTGTGCTCTAGCTTACCCTACTTTTATTATTTGTGTGTTCTGCTGTGTGGTACTCTCTCTCGCGATGATCATCAACGTGTTGATATGAGTAGATGTGAGGAACACCCGTAGACAACAAGGAGGTGATGGTTCCGCTGCATAATCTGCATGGGCTAGATCTTAGTTTCTTTGGGCTTTCTTTAGGGCTTTGTCCCATGTATTTCAATATGCTTTATTACTCTACCTGTAATCTCTAGACTTTTCAATTGCTTTCCTTTGGCATCGTGGTGTGTCTGGTTTTGTAGGGGTTGGGTTAAGGACCCCAAGACTGCGCTGTTGTACTATTTATGCGTGGCGTTTCTTTTAATTACGTTTATTAATTAAATGGGACGTTACATAGAGAGAAAAAGTAGTCATGACAACCGATAGAAACAATAACATATAAATATGTATTAAAATAAGAAAATTGAAAACAGTGTGATAAACAATTTACTAAATCATATGTAAAAAAAAGTAAATATTTTTGTCTAATTTAAATACAACTTCTTAAACTGATATTTCAAAGAAATAGTGGAAGTAATTATCTAAATTGCGTATCATTTTCATTAAGCTCATGCATGTGTATCATTTTCGTTAAGCTCATGCATATGTATCATTTTCATAAACAAATTAAAGATTCTTCATTACTCGCCCAACATGGGTGTCATGGCTAAAAAGCTAGCACGTACAGTGTGGCTTGAAGCCAAGTTGATTAAGTGAGTCAATATAAGCGTAATCTTAATTTAATGATAGCATTTTAAGCTAACTAAGTTGGCAATTGATTTTGGGCGATTAAGTCAAAGTCGAATTAGAAGACAAATATCCGATAAGAACTACCATACTTCTCTAACTCTAATTTCCTATTTTGTGCTATTAATTTATTCATAGATTTCATTAATTACTTTGTCAAGTTTCTAATAGGTAGTTAATCAACGTCAACCAACTCTTCTCGATCCTCTGTTTCTCTCTTGTCCACAAGAAACCGTTAACTTCACGTCATTGTCGAGAACAAACAAATCAAGAAACAAGCAAATAAATATATAAAAGAAATTGACCACGGATATATTTTGGAATAATTATTGTAAATACAACGACGTGGTAGACACTCTCAACGTTATTAAATTTGGGATAATTGCAAACCCAACATAGATTTACTGTTCTATATAGATGAAATAATTATAATTATCAATTAGGATTTTTTTTTCTTGAATTCTGTCTTAAAAGATGTAAATTATGCTAAAAATAGAAAGATATCTTCTTCATATTGTCTCATATCCTCTAAAAAGATGTGTATTCAGGGGCAGAATTTGGAAAAAAGTTCAGGGATGTTAAGTGTAATACCTCATTTAATTAAGTACGCGAAATTAAAGGAAGCGTTACAAGAAAGATAACATAAAGCGTAGTCTGGGAATTTTAAACTCAACTCCTTACAACTCATGGCACACCACGATGCCCAAAAGAAAACTAGATGAAGAGTTTAACCAAAAGTACATTATCTACGGACGAACAAATACGTGGGTCGCAGCCCTAGAGAAACTCATACGGAAATATAAACCAGTCCACGCGGACTATGCAGCGAAATCTCCACCCCCTGTTGCCCACATGTGTTCGTCGCATCTGCTCACACCAACAAGTTGATGATCATCGCAAAAGAGAGTACCACACAGTAGATCACACAACAAAGAAAGTAGGGTAAGCCAGAGCACAAAAGTTTTCATCCATCAAATCAGATGTAATTTCATAATACCATACACTCAAATCAACCAAGCATGTTATGACTTTTCAGGCAATAGACACGACTCGACTCATCCGGATACATATAACCATGGTCGGATTCAGCGGATGCTTGCACTTGTGGTGGATACCTCTGCTCACCCCCGAGCTATGTGTTACAAGTGTTTCAATGAATCAATTTCCCTCACTACAAGGTTAGCCCTTAATGAATTTCAGGTCTCTTGCTACTCTCACCACAGGAGTCAGTATGTTCTAAGTGAGACTAACTGACCCCTTAGAGTGTCAGGATGCAATCCTTACCTTGAATCCTTACCTAGTTATACAGATGGGGCACCACCATAGACACCCACTAACAGGGGCCATGGAATTACGTCCCGACCACTGAAGCGCGACCCTGAAAGTCTCACCTAGAGACCCCAAGGAATTATGCACTAACACAAACAAAACATGATCACACAGTCAAATAATATTTGTCATGCAAGGATATATTCATTATGTCAACCTTTAAAGCCAATACCTTTCACTTTTCCAGGTCCAACTCAAGCCAACTCATCATAACCCATCCATGCACATAGGATTCAACTCATCTCATTATCATGCCACTTTAATAATACCTATCTCATTTAGTTCACATGCCAATTTTCACACCAAACCCATCATCTACAATCCATGAATCATGCCACGCATACATAACACTCCATTATATACATGTTTCTCATCATAATGTTCATACCCAACCAAATACCAATCATCCAAGAGCAAACAAGCATCCAAACAACGCACTGCCTCGCCCAGCCCCTCGCTCAGGCTGAAGGGTCTCGCTCAGGCGAGCCCCCTTCGCCTAGGCGAGGGCTCAAAAAAGCATTAGGAAACCCATGCGGGATCTCGCTTAGGCGAGACCCCTCTCGCCTGAGCGAGATACTCGCTCACTCAAAATAAAGAGTGGGTCGCCTGGGCGACCTTTCGCGTAAGGAGGGTTTGGGCGAGTCCTTGTTCATCTCGCCTAGGCGAGACTGGCTCGCTTGGGCGAGATTAGCAGGTCTCGCCACTATTTTCCTGCAATAGTCCGTCGCACCAGCCCAAACAACAGATTCATACAATAGTTTCATGCGTTCAAAACCAACATAGCATCACACCAACCACACCAACTCGAAACAACAGCCAAACAACGATGAAAAGGGGACATATGAGCAAGGTCTTAGCTTCCCTACCTGGAAATGGTTACACGAGGCTTCGACACGGGACCTCGGAGCACAGCAGCTCGAGCGATGGACTTGTAAACTAGCGGAACAGCGGAACAGTAGGAAAAATATGATTATTTTCAAACCCTAAACGGTGGAATACGAAGGAAAGTTTTAGGGAGTAACTATAGTAAGTTTAAAATCACTTACATGGAGCAGAAATCACTACTTGAGCTTTGAGTGGACTGGTTCGAGACGGGAAGCAAACCCTAGCAGAGCTCTTTGCGGCAGCGGAGGGGGACGGCACAATTCTAGGTTTTTCTGAAAAAAAAGAGTAGAAGTGTGAATTAGGGCAACACGAAATGGCTTTTATCCTATGGGGCAGCCCTTAGGCCCAACTGTGGTAGGGCACCCCTTAAAAAATAAGGGAGCAGAATAAATGGGCCTTACATCAATATACTTATCTTTTAAAAAAAAGACTAAAAGATAATTTATCATAATCTAAATAAAAATTATGATACATATTTAATAAAAGAAAAATATATGATAATCAAGTCACAATTAAAAACCAGTTATTTAAAAACACTTAGTGCATTCTTTTTTCTTCTATATTTATAAAAATGAATATACCAAATGCTCGTGAGATAAAAAATAATATTAATTATTAAACGAATATTTTACTATCGATTGAGAAAAAAAGAATTACTTTTTTCTTCAATAATAGAAGAAGAAAACATACAAAAATGAGAGCACAAAATAATGAATTTGTGTTTAACTTTCTTTTTGTCTTCATAAACAAAAGAAAACAAAACAAGTAAAAGTCTAAAGTGGGTACAATATGTGAGAAACTCAAAAAACAGTGAGAGAGAAAATAAAAATATCTTAATAAATTTGTTCATTTTTTATTAAATTTAATTTTATGCTTTATTATTTATTAACATTAAATATTATATTTTATAAAATAAATAAAAAGATATATATTTCAATTCTCATCAATTCCCAATATATACTTTTATTATTTAAAAAATTCCAAAAAAATCAAATTTCTTATACATAATTCAAAAAATAAAAAACAAAACAATTTCCATAAAACATAAATAAAAAAAATTCAAAAAAAGTTGGGAGGGCCACGGCTCCCCCTGTCCCTTCATTGGTTCGCCGTTGGATGCATAGATACGATACATGTATCAGATACGATACGTATTTGATACGTCGATACGTTTATTTTGAAAATAATAGGATACGACACGTAATAGATACGCGATATATGAATATTGAAAAAATATATAATAATTCTTAAAAACATAAAAAGTTTATGATTGTTATTATGTGAATCCAAATTAAAACTATATTACTAAAGTTGTCAACATAAAAAATATAATTTATTGTCATCATAAAAGTACTACTACAAGAAAATTTTTAAATAGTGACCAATTTTAGTAACAAAAAATATGTTAGAGACCAATTTCCTAATTAGAGACCAATTATTTTGGTAGCTAAAATCTTGGTAACTAATGTTAGTGATCAATTTAGAAACAAATTATTTTGATAGTCAAAACTTTGATAGTTAATGTTAGTGAACAATTTAGAAGCAATTCATAATAAAGACTATTTTACTTACCAATTTAGAGACCAATTATAATTTTTGGAACTATTTTAGTTGTCAATAATTTTTAGTTTTTAAATTGGTATCCAAATTGGTCACTATATAGTAACTAATTATTTGTTGTCACAAAAATCAGTTATTATTCAAATATTTTCTTATAGTTTACTATGATTTTATAAAGTAGAAATTTCATTGAGAAGTATCGGTAAAGTATCCTAAAGTATCGGATACGGATACGTGTCGGACACGAATACGTGACATAAGTTGAAGTATCAGTGCATCATAGTATCTAATTATAAAAACTTTAGAAAGTTGTTTTTAATTGTCTTTAATTATTGGATTCACATTAAATTTCTCAAGGTTTAATTCATGTAGATGCATTTTTTTATCTCTATCACAAGTCTTCTCCTTGAAAAAGAAAGAATTAATTCTTTTACTCTTTATTATAATTTTTCTAATATAAATTTATTATTACTCACTTTATCACCTTCAAGTGATACACAATAGACAAGTTTATTACATACGAGAAGAAAACATATTATTTTAAAAAAATTAGAAAAAAAATTTATTCAAAAGAAAAATTTAATCAATCCAAAATGTTTCTTAACTTCTTAAGTTCACCCTGATTGCAATTTTATTTTAAAAATGATGCAAGATTGAGAGTGAAAATTAAAATAAAAAAGAAAATGAAAGAAAGAAGCGAAAATATATAAGAAAGAAACGAAAAATAAAAAAATGAAAACTATGCATGAAGTTTTTTAAAAAAATTAAAAATTAATATAAAAAATATAATAATATATTAAAACAATTTTAAAATAAATATTAAAAATTAAATAAAAAAATGGGGGAGTCGTGGCTCCCCTTAGTCATATCTAAGGTCCGCCAGTGTGTGTATTCCTTACAAAATTGGAGAGATATCTTCTTATGTGGTTATCATTAGTAGTAATGTAATAGTTGAATTATTTACTTAAGATAATTCCATTGCGTTTCCTAACCAAGATCTTCGGTGAGAGTTTAAGTGGCAAACTTGCACAGTATTCATATCACAACATTATGCATATATCTGCATCCATATTTTGTTGTTCCAGTGTCTTACAAGACATATACTTCTTCTATGAGTTGAGACGACCCTATCCTTTTCTCGTCTTCATATCGCCAGTTGATCAATGGGGTTCAAATCCAAAATGGGTCCTATGCATCACTCCCTGAGTCCGATATCTGGTCCAAACCGCCAACGAATAGTCCTATCATAAAAATGAATAGTTAGTTAGCTACGCAAAATGATGACACATACATAACAACTAACGCCGCCTACTTCAATAATAACGCATGAGTAAAAGTCACCAACTCAAAACTTAGGAAATAATAATTGGGCTTCTGGCATCAGATCACAAGCTTGGAACTTGGGCTTGGCCTAGGTCCATTCAAAGCCTGAACATTGGCCCAACGCAATAAAGAGTAAAAAGGGTAAAACATAGTTAATAAGTTCTATAAATACATGTGGACCCCAACGAATTAAAGGTACGCTTTCATTAATTCACTAATGATGTGATCCCAATAAGGCTTATAGATTAGGCCAATGCCTAGGGCCAAATCATGCTCAAGGCCCAATCCATGGCCAACATGCACCTTCAAGCCCAAGCCCATCAAGAGGCCCAATAATAAGGGGCATGCTCAAAAATATCCAATTGGGCTTCATCAAGATGGACCAAACTCACATGGGCTTCTCAAACTCTTCACATGGGCCAAAGAAGATGTGAAGATTTGAAGAGGTGTATCAAAGAGCAATAGAATAGGAATAAGATTGGCCCATTGTTTAGGCCTTGCTTTCTACAAAAATAAGTCAAACAATGTGTAGTTAAATTGATAAAACTGGACTTGACTAAGCCCAATAGGAGATTTGGCCATGATCTGCCAAAGGTCCAAGGTGGACTAAGTGGAAGTCAACATTCCTTCATCCAAGGGCCAAGAGATCACAGGTTGAAACCACAACCACAAATAGGAAAAGGTGAGCTAACCATGTCACACATGTCACATGACAATGCATGTCAATATACAACTCACCTAGCATCATCATAATATAACATAAACTCATTCAAGATATCAACTAACACATGTTCTCAAAAGCACAGCATGTACCCAACAACATTACCACCAAGTCATATTAAACGGAAAAAACATTATCACATGATTAACCACTCACCCAAATCTCACACATAATTTACCAAAGATGCCACATTCCATTACAATCATAACGAGCCCTGACGAAGTATATCACTTCCTCATTACTCATATCTAGATCCTCGGCGAAGTATATCACTTCCCATTAATCATATCGAGTACCCGCGAAGTATACAACTTCCCATTACTCATATCAAGAGCCCCGATGAGATATGCAATCTCCAATTACTATTATCGAGCATCGGCGGAGTTCACAACTTCCCGTTACTCATACCAAGAGCCCTAACGAAGTCCACAACTTCCCATTACTCTTATCGAGTCCCGACAAAGTAGACAACTTCCATAATTAACAATCGAACCAATTCTCATATGCAGTTAACCAAAGATGTCACTTTCTATTACTCTCATATCGAGTCCCGACGAAGTATAAAACTTCTAATTACTCATATCAAGAACCTTAGTGAGATACACAATCTCCCATTACTCTTATAGAGTCACGACAAAGTGCACAACTTCTCATTACTCATATCAAGAGCCCTAACAAAGTGCACAACTTCTCGTTACTCTTATAGAGAGCCTCACGAAGTGCACCTCCGATACAATTACACAGAGATACCTTTCATTACAGTCATATCCAAGTATACATTATCTTATCATGATCACACATAAATCAGCAATCACATGATTATCCACATGAATGATCAATAAATATACAGGCACATCAAGGCCTCATCATCACATGTATCACAACACATTGACATCATACAATCCTTATCATTATTGATGAGGTCGGTCTGTCACGGGATTCGCCGAAAAACCTCTCTGATTGGTGTTCTACCGATTGAAGCTCACGAAACACCATCCATACGTAGCGGAAGACTCGATAAAGGACGATTCTCACTAGTTTCTCACTGGAAACTCACACACACGATGTTTGGAACCCTAGGAGGAGAAATCCTCATCTAAGGTGAAGGGTGAGCTGACGAATGAGGGAGTTATCTCAACCACTATATCATTCATCCAAGATGCTTTTACAATAAAATGGCTTGTCATTTTATAGATTGAATGACAACCGTGAGAAAGCAAACAAAAGAACGAAACAACTAACGGCAATGCTGCCGTGAAATGAAATGTGAGCAACAAAAGCTAAAGGTGGAACGCATGAAGGTTTGGATGGTTACAAACAAACGCTGATAGGGTCACCATGAAACAGAAACCTAAGAAAGGAACCCTGGCTCGAAGGGTGGGGAACATGTTTGGGACTATGTGTGAAGTCACCCTATCACGGGTTTGAACCCTAGTTGTGCTCCCAGTGTGAGAGAAAAAACCTAGCAGATCGCAACTTCGTTGAAGTAATTGGGTTGTCCCAATTACAGAAGATGCTATACGGAAATTACACGCTGCACAACTGTCCCACTAATGACGCTGAATATGCTTGGCTTTGTGGATGCTGAAGCAAAATCTTTTCCATGGGTGAACGTTATTGGGCTGCCTAAAGAAACAAGATCTCGGCCTATACTGGAATCCGACACAATGCTCTACTAATTGAGGGAATGAATGGGATTGGGTTGTTCGTAGCAAAGGGAAGCCCAAATAAAAAGGAGTGTTGCAGCTTATCTCCCCACGCGTGGAAGTGGCATGACAGGGCATTAGTGGTGCATTGGCTGGCACATTGTAGGCCCAATTGATTGGCTCACTCATGGGACAAATTGTAGACATGGGCTGCATTTGAAAATAACCTAATTAGACAAACATTTATTTAATAAAAGAAATAAATTTCATAAAAGAAAATAAAAGAAATGGGCCTAGCCAATGGCCCAAGCTTTGAGCCTTAATGGGATCACATCAATTATGTTTAACATACATCATTCATCATGCCCAACATCCAATAGACTACAAACATAGTCTATTACAATTTATCACAATAAAATATCAACACAATATGCCCATGAAAAACCAGCAATCATGAGGTATATATATCTCCAACTACAAACTTCAAAACTAAGATCACACTATTCAAACTAAAAAACATGTTATACATCAACTGTCCAAATTTTAGCTAAATCAGATAAGCAACGAATCGGGAAACCCAATCTTACAAAAACTGCGCATATAAGAAAAAAAGTAGCGTCCAATGCTAGAAGGCAGCACTCAACACTAGATATCTTGTAAAACAGGTCGTTCAATGCCTAGAATCACCGCTCAACGTCCAACCTCTCGTAAAATAGGTCACTCAGTGCCCAAAATTAGTGCTCAGTGTCACACCTCACGAATTCGCCCAAGACCAGTGCTCAACGCTCAATGACGCGCAAACACACCCAGAAATACAAAAAATAGCGTAATTACACATGATTTGGTAATCTTAAGGCTCACAAACATCATGGAACATTAAAATTCATTCACCATACAAACAATTTCACAATATTTTGATCCTTACCCTCCAAGCTTCCATTTCAGGCACTTATTCCACCAATACAACACCACCAATGTAACCAAGCACTAAACTCAACCATTCCCTAACATGACCTCATGAACTTTTATTAATACTTAACCTTTACTGCACCAAAAAGAATCCAAGACAATTACACACTCTGGAAAAACATATTCGCTTCATGCGCCTTTCACCCAAAATAGATCAAAATTAACCTAATTAATTTCCAACTCAAACTCAACTTTATGCCTCACAAATTTAATAATCCAACTTCTCTCATGCATCATGCCTCAATCTTTGTTTCTCATAACTCAAGCAAAATATTTTCAATGCTCATATGCTAAATTCATAGTCCCAAAAATCATTACCATTAAGTATAAAAGCACATGCTCCCCGTAAATTTATTTTTTCTTTCCATATCATTTAACCACAACATTTTCAACATGAAAACTATAATTGATTCCAATCAACTTACCTTCCAATTATCTACTTTTCTACCAAAAACTCCTTTTATGAAGCAAAAAAATATAGACCAATCATGACCATTGCCTACACCACATAATCTCAAAATTTCAAGATGATAAAATGAGTAACCCAATTTTTTTTCCATGAATTCATCCACGTAAATACTGCAAAAGTCCGTCTTCTTAAAATTTATCACTTAAACCATCAAATTTTATCATTCACGCATAGAAAGAATACCACATATCTCCAACCCCATCATAATTCAAGCAGAAAAAAAATAGCTTCCCTTACACTTCCATGGTGACCCTACCACCCAACACATGTCCATCAACACGATATTACACCCAAAACACAATCTTCTTTTACTCCAAAAAGAATCACATTCTCATTCCATATCCAAGACAACATAATCACATAAACATAACATAGGTGCATGGATTAGTTCCCCTTACCTTGAATTCCTACAACAAAACCACTTTAGCTTTGCTCTACTCCTCCCTTGCTCTCAATCTCACGTTGCTTTCTTCTTTTCCTCTCCCCAAAACCCCAATTTTTAACTTAGGAAAAAGCTCTCCATTTCCCTTAGCCCATGTTAAAATAAAAATAAATAAAATAATAATAGAATTTTGTTGGCTTCACATTATGTTAAAATAAAAATAATAATAGAACTTAACTTTTCACCTTCCAAGGTGCACCACGAATTACCAAAAAAACCACACAAATTAAACCATTTTGCTCTAGCCAAGATTCAACACACAACCCCCAAGACTCAAGCAACACTCCAAACCATATCAACTATCATGTTTTTCTTATCAAACAATACACGCAACAACATTACAATAGAATCCGCACAAGAATGTATTCTAGAAAATAAATAAACTATAATATTCCAAATAAGTTATAAATCATTATAAAATATAAGTCACAATGGTGGAGCTCCAAAGGTGCATGAAGAGCTCCATAGGCAGTGGAAATGGATGAAGGAATGGAGGCAAGTTGGAAGGCACTTGCAAGCAATGGAAGGTGAAAGAGGTGATAGGATTTCCTAATCTATGCTAGCCTAAGGAAGGTGGCTAGAGGTAGAGAGAGGAAATCT
>Ga0214542_1004789_pt1 | contig 26431 bp, 10 predicted proteins | sample CNSS1metaG_FD_160096 | JGI IMG/M metagenome (GOLD analysis project Ga0214542, IMG submission 160096) | Root nodule microbial communities from cowpea collected in UCLA plant growth center, Los Angeles, California, USA - CNSS1 | ecosystem: Host-associated > Plants > Roots > Nodule | place: USA...
TATATATATATATATATATATAATTATAAATAATTTTATAATAATCAAGTTTTTTTTAGTGTGTGTTCTGAGCTAGTTTTGTTGTGATGGTAATTTTAGTTGATTATGACATCCAGTTAGATTTGTCTGAGACATTGATAAAATTATAATTTGTTTGTTTTTATCTAAAAAATGAGTGGAATGCCTTGATAGATTGGTTAAGAGTGGTTTATCATAACTTACTCTATAAAATTATGTAGACTAGCTTGACGAGCATTTGGCTCGTTGAGCGAAAACGCAGAATCTGCATTAAAGGGAACTCCAACACCTTTACTCGTTCGGCTAACCATAACTCGTTAGACGAGCTTGCCAAAAGTAGTGCAAAGAGTTATGTTCGTTGGGCGAATAAAAGAGTGGCTGACCGAAAATGAATATATCAAAAACCTATGAGTGATGTATTTGCTTGACTCACTAAACAAGAGGATTTACACTTGGTGAATTTTCAAAGAATTTAGCCTAGCATTATCTCATTGTGGGTGAACATGCACTTCGGTGAGCAGGGAATTTAATGTGAAAACATAGAGCATCAGTGATATAATCTTGTTGGACGAGTGATATAGTCATCAAGTGAGTTTTATCTTACTGGAGCGAGAATATTAATTATGAATGTGTAATACGGTCTTTAGCTTGTGTTGTATACTGTGAGTATAGTGATTCCTAGGGTGGATACTACTATGTGGTGATGTGTGAAGTGTAATAACGATACAATCCGTAATGAGATTATATATTTAGTTGAACTCACATAGAGAAATATATTTAGTTGTGAGAGTCATACTCTTTGCTCAGGATGTGGTCCGACCATGATATAACTATAACTTTTAAGAGGCAAGAGTAAGTGGGTGATAACATGTGTATGATTTCAGATTTTACTCCACATATTTGTCCTTTAGAGGTGACGTCAAATGTCTAATTGTGTGTAAATTAGTCAGAGGGCTTTGTTTGTGTGATACACTTTAGACATTTGATTTATTTGAGTATAACATTTGAATCATGAAAGGTTGAATGATTCTTATGGATTGATGTTAACTTTATAAGTAGTATGAGTTAAATTTATTCTAGCTTAATGTTTGGTTGTTATAATATCCACATGCTATGATTGTGTATATAATTATGTTTTGTAATATATCCATCTTAAATTTCTTGAAAGACTATTTTAATTAATCTATAATATTAAGTATTGTATATGATATAATTGTACTATCTATGAACCGTGTGCTTAATACTATTTTTATGTTTTTAATTTACCATGGTACTTTTAGAAATATGACTTAGCACTATTCTACTCATCAAAGACATGATATTAGCGTTTCTATGGTAACACATGTCAGCTTTCACCAATTTACAAATTGACATATTATTACTTTTTTAGTATCATATATTATTATTTTAACACTTTTACCATCAGTTTAATATATCGAAATATTTATAATCATAAAAAAAAGAGTAATTTGAGAGCATTTGAAATAAAAAGATAAAATTAAAATATTAATCAAAATAGTAAAAACTAAATAGTTATTACACCAAAAACAGTAGGTTAAGAAAGCAGGTTGTATGTTACCCAACTACAAAACCCAGTGAAAGAAAATTAATACTAGACAGTGTCACTTCAAAAATTTCAATCTACATTTTCATAAATTTTTATATTTTAAATTATATAATTTAAAATATAAACCTTATATGTCAAAATGTATAATTTGAAATATATTTCATATTTTTATTTTATAATATACAATTTAAAATACAAAAAAAGTGTTATATTTTAAACTGCATACTGAAAAATACAAAATTGATGGGTGCATATAAAATTTACGGTGGTGCTGAAAGAAATTACTTCGAGACTAATAAAACAATGGCCCAGATAATCGACCTACAGCAAAAGTCCAGTAACTGTCAGGTATAGTTACGGCCCTTCTTTTATTTTGATATAAGGGCCATGTTAAAACTTGTGAGTGGCCCATTTATAGGTAAAGCCGAACTAAATTATATTCTTGTTATTCGATAAAAAAAATATTAAAATATTAAAAATTTCATAATTTATTTTTTCGAAAAATTTTAAAGACGATTAATAATTATTTCTAAAAAATCCCTAACGAAAAAACACGATCAAAATCTGTATCGAAAGAACTAAAATATAATAATCCTTGTAAATGTTTGGATATATATAACGAACATAAGCAGCTCCAAGACCACTAATTAATTGTGATTCTGTGATGATTAAATTTAATTCATTTATTTTTGAAATGTTAACTCTACGCTTCATAATCCTTAAATTTTTCAAAACTATTTTCTTTTTTATCTTTAATATAGCGTCCTAGTATAATTAACTTTTCGAAACGAAATCAGATAGCTAAGAATAGAAATATACATGTGAAAAGATAATTACAACAATATGTAATAAAGATTATATCTTTAACTATATAAGTAAAATTTAAATTTTATATTATAGAAAATGAGATATAACATACACGAGGGTTATGTGATATGAAAAAAAAAATTAAATAGGTTTACCTTCTTAAATTACTATAAAAAAATTATGTTTCGTCTGTAAATTGAATATAAAGTATTTTGTTTCATCTCTTTATGAATGAGAAACAATTAGTTATTGTTTCTACATTAGAGAATTGATTCAGCTAGAATCAATTATTTTTAACAAAACACATTCTTAGTACATGTAATTAGAATTAGTATAAATAACATTTTTTAAGATTTTTACTTATTTGTTGTGAATTAAAATGAGGATCAACGAGGAAAGAGAGTTATTTGAAAAATTGAAAAAGGTTAGACCTAAAAGGAAAGAATTTGGAATTTTGTAGAAGATGAGTAGGAGAGTGAAGCAACTTTAATGGTGTGCAATTAATTAGAAGGTGAATCACTAAACTAACATGACAAAAAGAAACTTTTAGAGTGATTCTAATGAAACCATGAAAATTGATTTAAAAGTGTGATTAGCACTTATTGGTGCACATTCCAACCAAAACTTTTATTTTGATTCTCAACGATTGATTTATAAAGCAATTCTCAAGATGCTCAAAGACTAAAAAAACTATTTGAAATATCTTCTTATTGTATTCTATAAACTAAAGTTTTCATCAACCCACAAAACCAACCACTTTAGAATAATGTTCCATAAACCAATAACAATAATGTGCATTTAGAATGTCTCTATATAAATAATTCTTACTAGTTTCATCCAACTAACATATTAACAATTCAGAGTTTTTCGCAATCCACTTTTTCCCAATTTTGACGGCAAAAAAGTTTATTCCTTTCCAAATTTTTCTTAGTCGTTTTCCATCCATAGAAGTCACACCGAAAATATAAATTAGTTCTTAATTATTCCTTTGGTACTGTGAGAGCTGTTTCTGGGAACAAGTAATTAATTGATATTATATAATCATAATAATAAAAATGAATTACAATAAAACAATAAATTAAAAAACTTGTTTTTAAGTATAAACATTCAAATTAAAAAAAATAAAATATGTTATGAAACTCAAATGTAAATTTAAATAAGGATATATAATTATACGAAATGAATATAAATATTTAAATTGTATATTTGATAATTTGTTTTTTTTTTTCCTTTTAGTTTTGAGATGTTTTATGGAGAGGGTGTAAAGAAGGAGGCATCCAATGAGTGGGTTGATTGGAATGTGTGGTTTAGAAACCAAAATGGAAACGACATCCCAAAAGAATGAACTCCACTCATTAACCTAAAAAAACAAAATTCCTTCAGCAATGTCGATACAACGTAGAATCACTTTTGGAGACACTTTATAATGAGCATAAAACGAGTTCAGGTGGACATTATTTTTGTCTCAAATTTTTCTTAGTTCAATTAAACGAATATAAAAATAATTTTGATTCTATATATAAAAGCTAATTAATTTGGAGGACAGAAAAAAAAAGGAGGATTGAAGGAAGAAGATGATCAAATTTTGATATGTAATATATTCAAACAATGTTAACATCAATTCAATAGATGACTAATTAACTATATTATTGACAACCAATAATCTTTGAGTAAATTCTAATTTATCGATGAATGTTTTTAACATATTTCATATTTAAATTTAATGACGATACTTTTGTTGATATGAAATGAGTATAAAATTTGTTGGAAAAATCCGTCGATAACTTACCATCACAGTTATCGACAATGGAATTTTTGTCAATAAAGGTGACATGGAGGCTTGTCGATAATGCGCCCTGGTGAGGTGCGCCAATGACGATGATCGACACTAATGGTGATGGTAGTGGCCTAACTTATAGTAAGAGGTGTGAAAAAAGGAAGCAGGAAGAGGAAGAGAAATAAGAGGATGATGATGAAACCCAAATGATGAAATAACCTGGACTAATGGTGTTGGCGCACTTGTCGGTCAATGGCGAGGAGGGAAAAAAAATAAGTGAAGAGGATGGACAAAAAGAAAATCTTATTATGTATTTTAGTAAATATTATCGACGGCTATTTACAACAAATTTGAGATTATCTATTCTTGTCGATAAATGTTTTAGTAAACTTTATCCAAAATCCACGGACAAATTTTTGTCCTATCATTATTTCGTGAATAAAAGTGATTTATATATATATATATATATATATATATATATATATATATATATATATATATATATATATATTATGTCTAAACTTCTTTATTTTCTCTTGGAAAAGACGAACCAATGTTTAACAAATATGAATTTAACTATCACGTCTAAGTACATGAAGTCAAAATTTTAATGCTCTTAGGTTAGATGCCGTGTCCAAAATGATTTCATGCTATGAGTTTTAGCTTAAGGTTGGGTATAGGTAGTTGTAATATTTCATTAACATGCATCTTTAATCTTTAAACAAAACCTTAATTATATCAAAAGTGAGGGTGGTGGGCACTTAACAATTGACTTCAACATCAACTACTTAAACTTTTGATTAAATCATATTCTTATAAAACACAATATGAAGTTAGTTATAGTCCCCACAACTTTTTTTTTTTTTTTTAACTTCACATTTGTGACGATTTTAACTCTCTTCAATATCTTATTCTGTTTTTTTTTTGTTATCACTTTGCAACAAATTTGTGTTCATTATTTTGTTTCATTCTCACATTTAATTAAAAGTATGAATCTGGTTTCACAAAATTCATTTTTAATATAAAGATAATATTTTTAAAATTTGATAGCAACAAGACATGTCAAGTTATATTTTAGAAATTAAATTTGTTTAAATCTTATAAAAATAATAAAGTACCAGGATAAACTTAATATATTAGTCCTCTTATCTTGTAAGTCCTTTCATCCACAAAGTTCATACGAGTCAAAGTTTCAATATTTATTATTAGCAGAAAGACTCGTAGATGTGTCTATCTATTAGTATTTTTATTTTTATTGTGTATGAGGTTGAATTTAATATTTTGTAGAAAGGTTTTTTACTTATATGATGATAGTGACTATTTATTTAACTCTATTGATTTAATTTATGGTTTACAAGGGTCAAAGAAGAAAAAGTGGATAAAATGAGAAAAAGTGGCTGGTTTCCTAAAATAATAATTAAAGTGAAATAGTTTAACAAAATGTGTGATGGTAGATTAATAATGCCAAAAGAAATAGAGGAAAAAAGAAGACAGTTTCGGATAAGATAAACAGGGAGAATCATGTAATTAATTGTGTTAATAATTTTGTTTAAGAAGAATAAAATTTAGTATAAGGTCATGTTACTTCATCCTAGAAAAGGTTTTTTATCAACAAATCATAAATATTTTATTTAAGAAAGTTAAAATATTACTTAATTTAAAATTGTAAGATAAAAGATATGTAGATCTTCCTTTTTTATATATTGTTTTTCCAATTCATTTCTATTTAACATGTAATTAAATTTTCATTTACATCTCTAATAAAAAAATTTAAATTTTAAATATTATTATAAAACTAAGAAAAATAAATAAAAAGAGTATTATCTGGTGTATGCTTAAAAAAGAATAAGATATTTTTGTTGCAGTAATATAATATACATTAAGATTCTGCTTTAACAAAAACAAATATTTTTTCGCATATTCTATAAATTGTTTTTGAAACCCTAATACTTTCAATCATGCGACAAAACACACTTACATAGTGACCTCTATCATTCTACTTTCCGCAACAAAATTAATTTACGTTTTTTTTTTCCGACCCTACCACTTTCATTAATAAATAATTATTTGATGTTCTCACACAGTACAATAACTTTTTTGGAATTTTTTATTTTTTATTTTTCAATACTATTTTTTTTTTTGGGCATGTTTATATAATTTCACGTGAAAGTTAGTTTGTCTCCCATTAACAGTGGTGAAGAACTTTAGTTATTTATATTATGATTATCATTGCTCTATATATTCTTTTGTTCTTTGTTCGTAGTTGTTTTGTTTTCGTACGAAATGGCATATGAACCTTGGAATTAGGATATGACAGTTTTTAGGTGAAAATTATGTTTTGTGCAGGTTTTGTTGTCCTTCACACCATTAATGGAGGTCATGCTCATGCACCCATGTGTGATAGAACTTGTCTATTTACAGAAAAAAATTGCATTGGAATTCATGCATTTTCCGATTTCATTTCAAACCATGTTTTCAATCATGAGGACACTCTGCAAACTTTTGCTTAGGAAATCAAAGAAATTTTGTTCATAATACAATGCATCAACAAAATCTTCTCAGCAAGTTGCAGACTTTTCTTTCAGTGGTCATGAAAACTACAACTTTCTTTTACTTTAACTGTTTAAAGCGTATTTGTTATCATGTGAATAATTTTGTATGAACATTATTCATGCAATAAAAAAAAGACTAATTTAATTCATTAATATTAACCTTTTAATTTTCTGTGTATAAATACGATAAACTAACCAATATTAATAGATAATTTTCTTTTAGGTATGAATTCAAAGTCGGCTAGTTCATGCTTTGGAAAAACCATCCATTAAAAGAAAGACCTGCATTTAAAAGTATTTCAAGCAAAATAATTGTTTATTTGAACAGTAGATAACACAAGTTAAAAATAAATAAATAAATCTTATTTTCAAATGTCTCCAATGAAAATTATTATAACTGAATCGCAGACTAAAAATGATTTAGAATGTTAGAGAATATAATCATTCTACATTAATCTATCACACTCAAATTATTAAAGAAAAACAAGTATACAATAACGACCATTAAATCAAAAATATGTGTACAATATAACAAAAATTCAAAAAACTATGTAAATACTTAAGAGAAGGAAGATGACATGACAAATAATATTTTTTTTGAAGTACTTGTGAAAATTAAATAAAGTAAAGATTCTCCATTACATTAAAATAACTTGAAAGTTTAACTACAAAACAAAATCCCATTTGTTTGTAATATATGACATAGTTCTAACCTCAACAATTATTGTACTAATAATCCGATTTCAACGAATAGCAATCAGAATTTAGTACATCCAAAGATTACAAAATAAAAAATAAAAACGATAAATTTTGTATAATAGGAATTTAAAATAAATCAAAGTTAAATTTTACGATATATTAAATTTTAAATTAAACTTAATCACGATTAAGTTAACCACAATGGTATGTTAAGATAAGGAACAACAAGAATTCAAGTTCAAAACAGAATCATATACAATGAAATCATCAGAAAAAAACTAATAATAAACAAGAGACTTTTAGCAAAATCCATAACATAGAAATGCAATAACCTAAAACAAACAGAATAACAATTATGGTGAATAATGAAATTTCCCCCCTAAAATGACCTAATTAATTCAAAAAGATAAAAGAAAAAAATGGTGTGTCCATGCAAGAATAAGATGAAACAAATGAGGCTCACTTTGGTATGTAGATGGTGTCAACAAAACACTGCAACATTAAAAAATGAGCACACATGATAAGTATACAATTCAATCATCCACCAAATAAGTTACTTAATTTATTCACCTAAAAAATTCCCAGTTTCTTACACAATAAAAATCATCTTGTACAGTGGCCACACTGATAAAAAAAAACCACTGAGACTGAAGAATATGATTGCAGCAATTTACACACTGCAAAACCCAAGAGAAGGTAAAAATAAGTGAAAAGAATATGCAACAGAAATCACCTTACACAAACAATCATTTTCCTAGAAATCACAAGACTGTGTCTTTGGAAAAAAAAAAAAAATATATATATATATATATATATATATATATATATATATATATATATATATATATACAATCGAAACTTTTAGACTCTCTGGCAGAACCATCATGTTTGGAGAAATAATTCATTGTCCAAAAACAAAACAAAACACAGAAGGGAGAAAGTTATGTCACTGCAAAGACCTTAATCATATCTCTACAAGTTTAATTAACAAAGCACAGATAGGACAAAACAAAACATAAACCAAAATGAAAATCCATATATCTATACGTGTGTAACAACAGAGAGTGTGTGAAGAAGGGTTCACAAACAAAAAATAACCATGTTTCAGAACATGACAAAATGCAGAAATCATAAGACACCAAGCAACCAAATTGTTCGCAGAACCACACCAAGGCAGACACAAAATTCAACTGTACTACTTAATGTGAGAAATTTAAGAATAGTGTACTCAGAAACTCAGACATGTACCTAAATGTACCAACATTTTTGCACCAACCATGTGTAAAAAATAGTAGCTTATAGCAGATAGTAGGAAGAGTGGTTACCCAATCATTTACAGTGGAGAAGAAAACAAATCATAGATAGTGTGCTTAAGATCACATATCTTCATTTACTCCAAAATCCCAGAAAGGAAAAAACAAAATAGCCAGCACCAAACAAGCTAGAACTAATATCAATATCAACACAAGAAATGCCTTCTCTAGGGCACAACACAAACAAATTGTTCAAAATTCCAACAGAACCCTTAAATGGACTAAACTAAAGACAGGGTAATTGATTCTACATCAGTGAAAAGTATAGCCGATGATCACTTTTTCATTGACATGATATGAATGGTGTATGATTCAAAACCTCACAACACTAAGAAAAAGGCCCAGTATAAAAACGTGATTGCATTCTTCATATTAGTTGATGAGCACTATCATACCATGCCACAAACAATCTTATGCTTCATGCACTTTTCAGATGTAGCAAACACAGGTAACAAATGAATAAATAAATATATGTATATATATAAAATGTATTGCAATCCACATGACATAATCGTCCAACATATAAAACACTTTCAGACAGCTAAAAGGGGGAAGCATGTGCAGGGAAAGATAATCTAAATATGCAATGAATAGAGACAATCATTCATTTGTTTATCATGGTCGGAATCGGCAACTAAGAATCTAGCCAAAAAAATAAGTGTCACATATTTTAACTGCAGTTTCCCCACAATAAAGTATATAAAAGCTGAGTATGCAACTCCGACATGAATTTATCTTGTTGAGAAGTAACATACCAGGCAACTTCTAGGATATCAACATCATTTACTATATAATATTGCAAATATTACTATTAAACACAAAGGAATGGTATTTTAAATCTTAAATGGAATTAAATTGCAAATGAAATAAATGTAGGATCAACTTAAAGGAAATCAATAAGGTGCAGTTATTGGTAATGGAAGTTTAGCAGTTTAGCAGACGAAAATGAAGCAACAGAAGAATTAAATAACCCTAATTTCAGTTGGAGCAATGCAAAACAAAGTGTTACAAGGGTTAGAAAATGAAAGATGCGGTAACAGGTGTTGCCTTAACTCCAAATTCTAATGGAAGAACAGAAGGAAATAAGAGTACATCAAGTCTTCATGAATGCAGAAACTTTGCAGGTTTCTTACGCATCAGAGATGACCAATAAACTTGGATGAAAAGGACAGACATACAATGATGGTGACATTACAACAACTAATATTGCTCGAGTCTAAAGCAGCATCTACTTGTGAAATCAACATTTATTTATTCTACTATTTCTGAACCAACTCAGCTATTACAAAATGGTAATTTAGTATTAGCATATATATAAATATATCACAGAAATTTAATATTATATTCAGAAAAATGGAGGCAGTCCAGAATAAAGATAAATCATGGTGAAAATACATCTGGCACGCAAAGGACTGGACGCACATCAATAACAATTATCACAAGACATTAACATATGTAAATTTTTATCTTTATGGTGTGCTTTATACTGTAGCTTTTGTGATTGTGGGTATAACATTACTGTAGATTTCACCTTGCACCAATCAAAAACTATATAATAATGAAAATAAAGGAAAACAGAAGTGATTTGGGTTGGAAACTTGGAATGAATAATGGTATATAACTAAAATTAAAATGGTGAACCGAGTAAAACAAGTTTTATCCACCTTTTGTTTCCATTTTGAGTTAATTTAGTACATAAAGAAACTATTTGTTTAACAGTTAGATAGAGTGAGGCAGGCTTGACATTCCATGATGATCTCATGCAATGACAGTGGCCAAATTGGGCGAGAAAGAATAGAGAACTAAAAACAAGTTGAAAAATAGCAGCAAGAAAGAGTAACATGCGCAATAGAGATACAAAATCCTAGAAGAAAATTAAAGATTTTGAACCACAACCTACGTCAGCCACTCCAAGCCCGTGTGTACTAATATCTTCTTGCACTTGGAAAGACCCTTTAAGTTCAGTTCATTGGATTACCATAAGCAGAAGAACCCCCAAGTAACCCTCCACCCGAACCTGCATAAACATCAGAAGGATCCATCATCGGAGAAGAAGAAGAAACCCCATTTCTCCCCACCCCACCACTCCCTCCGCTCCCACTTCCGCCGTTTCCACCACCCAAATGCAACTCCGATAGGTTTGGATACACATCCCTATTCTCCACCCCTTGATCATACAGAAACCCTTTGAACACGTGCCCACCGATCTTCACCACAGCCTGGTACGCGTACTCGTCTTGCCCGTCCTCCACCGCCGTCACTCTAACACACTTGAAAACCGCCGGTGCACGTACTTGCCCAGGTAAAGACTCCTTGAACCCCGCATCTGCACACAATTCAACCGATGAACTCCTAGTCAAAGCATGAACCCAAAAGAAACTACAATGCATGAGTTTATGGTTGTGTGTAATCATGCATACTTATCAAGAAACTCTGCAAAATTTAGCATCTAACACTGTGATTGACGGGGGAGGAGAACACATGGGAAACCAAAGGAAAAAAAAATGGTATTGGGAGAGGAAAGTACGAACCTTGATGGCTAGAGCTTGTGTCGAAGCTTCTGGGAGGGGTGGTGTTGGAGGTGGAAGTGTGAGATGTTGTAGTGGTTTGCGAAGCAATGAGCCTAGGTTTTTTAGTCCCGGAGGTGGAGCCACTGGAGCCAGCGACCGCCGCAGTGGCTGCAGTCATGAGCTGGCGCTCTCTCCGGCGTGCGGCGGGGACCCATGTGCTCTTAACATGGGTAGGGCAATCGAAACCTCGACTTTTGCAGCAAGTCCTACACCTTCTATTGGTACAATCTTTCTTGGCCTGGTTTCCGCAATCCTGGCACGTAGTTCCCCCACTACTGGTACCCGAAGCAGTTAAGCCGCCACTGGTTTGAACCAAATTTCCAGAACTCGTGTTACTTTGGTCGAGAAGCGCCTGCTGCTGCTGCTGCTTCTTCATGTAGTGGCTCTGATGGGGCCCTTGGTCTTGCCAAAACTGAATTCCCCCACCACGTGACCTGTTTCCGAGAAAGTTGTCGGATTCCAGACACGGCGTGGCGGCAAGAAGAGGGATGACGCCGACGCCGAGTGCAGTGGCGGGGTTGAGGGAATCTGCCATGACGGGGTCGTGCGGGGGCTGTTGCTGGTGGTGGTGATGGTGGTGGAAGGACGAGGCTGGCGCCACCACGAACATTCCCATTTCGGGGTAATTGATGGACCTGCTGGCGCCGGACCACATTCCGGTGGTTTGTCCGGTGGCGGCTGCTGGGGCGGCAGGACCAGCATTGAAACCAAGGGAGAGGTCGTCCACGGGGACAGCACGGCCAGCAGCAGCAGCGGCGGAGGAAGCAGTCGCTGCCCAGTCCGCAAAGGCACCAGAATCTGAAGGTAACCTCCTTGTAGTAGCCACAACTGAAAGTGCTTGATTTCTCAGATGAAAGACAATAAAATAAAAAAATTATACAGTGTTGATGAGGGTAGGATGTATGGTGCGTGGGAAGCACAGAACTATCGAAGAAGATGATGAAACATAGATCTTGTAACAGGTATGTTGTGTGTGAGTGTGAGAGTATGTATTTATATGTTGTGTATATATGAGGGTGTATCTAATGCGGGTGTTATTCTTCTCGGTGTGGGGTCTGTGTGGCAGGGAAAGAATTTGTTGGTGGAGGAAAAGAGAAGTTCTCTTTTGATGGAGTTTGTTGGTGAGAAAGAGATGAGAGATCTTGTTGTTTGTTGGGGGGATGAGAGTTGAGTAAACTTAGATTTTTCTCTCTCTATGAAAAGGAAGGGAAAACGAACAACTTCTCTGCTTCTTCTGTTTCTGCTTCTGCTGCTGCTATTGTGGCTACTACTACTACTGTCACTTTGGCTTTTTTCACAGGAAGAAAAAGTTTTGGTTTCTGAGTAAGAAAGAAAGAAAATCAGTTTCTGAAGGGTCCAGCAGAGTGCAGAGGGAGCAGTGAATGAGAAAATGCAATAACGACTTCTTACTTACTTACTGTGTCCCTCTTTCTATCTCTTTTATTTCTTCTCTCTCTTCATCATCTTCTTCTTCTTCTTCCTCCACAACACAACAACACAAACCTTATAATCTGTAAATTGATCTTCTTCCTATAAACACAACCACCTTTGTCTTCCTTGTTCCTTGTTCCTTGTTCCTCTGGTTATGGCTTTGGCTTGTTATGGAAAGTGAAACCGAAAATGGCTTCCTTTCTTCTTCTCTCTCCAATAATCAGGCTCTGATAATAAGTAGTAGAAAGAGAGAGAGAGGAATGGAAGAGAAAGAGAGCATAAAGACTTTTGTTGTGTTGTTTTTGTAATTTTATGGAGTCTCTAAGAACTCACATGACGCCACTCATTGCTTGTGGGCTCTGGCGCGTGGGAGTCACGTCGGCAGCACTGACGTCTCAATCGGAAGAAAGGCGCGTGCACGCAATTAGGGTGTGTGTGGCACGCATGTAATTTGGATGTTATTTATTTTTGAGAATAAAATTAAAGCATGTTGTTGAGTAGCACTGAGCTATATACTGTAGTCTATAATCTAAGGTGTCATCCATATCTTTTCCTTTTTTCCTAAGATAGTCCTTCCAACCCATATCTATGAATTCTTTTCTATAGATCGTCTTTGTCAGATTTCAATTTATTCACTCTCACAAAACTTTCTCTCTTTTCTCTCTGCATGCCCTCACATGTCACTTAATTTTTATTATACCCTCCTTCTTCTTCTTCAATCGTTACACTCCTCAGTTTATGCATGCTTAACAGAAAAAAAATATATTCATTCTTCTGTCTAATAACTTGACATTATGATTTCATGCAATAATTGAATGATTTTGGTGCTGGTTGTTGGGTGTTTCATATTATTGTTTCAAGACAATAACTTGTAGCCGAAATTTGGCACTTATTGTACTCAGATTTAGCTTTCTCTTTGCGTGTAGGTTATGTTGAAGTTCTTAACTAGAAATTAAGGTTTTCAGTTCAATAAAAGAATTCTGGTTTTTATTTCATCAATACATTAATGTCAAGAAACACTGTAATATGCTGAGATAGGATTGGAGTAGAATTATACAAAAGTGTGCACTTTAAAGGATTGTTTATTGTTGTAAAAAATCAAAGTTAACACTGATAATTGCTTTATCTTCACTAACATGTAATGTAATGTATGTATATTGTTATTAAATTTGTTATTAAATTTGAATACAGGGTTGTAGTAAAAAATAACTAGTTTGGTGACATAAAAAATTATATATGTCTGATATTAATCTTTTTACTCGTTGGTACTAAAAAAGTATATTGTTATCACAATAATTATTTAATGTAAATTTCATTTATTCTATTACATAATAATGTAGTTTTCTGTCTCGTGAGTTTAGTGGGGGAATATAGCTCAAATGTTGGACCTTTCTGGTTAAAGGTAAAGTGCATACAATCTAAATCAATAAAACACATACAATGTTGAAGAAAAATTCAAAAATATTAAATTAAGCCTCAACTTCAATTACTCTTCAATACAATTCGTTGTACATATCAATTCAAATAATTCAAACACATCTCTCATTAGTTACCAAACTATACTTAAATGAAATGAAGAAATATAACACTGAATTTTTTACCTTGACATGCTTGAAGTAACAACTTAGATCACAGATTAGAAAACTCATTTTTTTTTTAGTGTAATAGATAAAATTAAACTCCATGGGTAAATTTTTTTTGTACTATATTATATTTTTAATATTACTTTAAAATTATTTTATTTGATATGATATAAAAAAAATACTTTTTGAGTAACAATTAATGCATTTTTTTTTACATATTTTCAAGGTATCTGTATATTTGTTTATCATAGATTAATTTATTTATAATGATTTGTCTATAAAAGAAAAGCTAAAACATATTGGAATCTGAATTCATCTTCTTGCATGAGAGTAAATAGAGTCTTCGAGTTACTTTTTTAAGTAAAATCATCACATTTGTGGTGACAGTTTTTGTGACAAGATTTGAGAAGCTTTTACTAGTTTGGTTTTTTTTTTTTTTTTTTTTTAATTTAATATAAGTAGTTCCAAACTTAGTTGTCTTTTTATAGACATTGAATGAGATACATGAAATTAATATTTATATTTACTAAAATAGAAAGATAAGGTACAAATCTAGAGCAGTGAAAATTCCTCTGCTTGAAATAAAATGCATCCATCAAATTTGAAAAGGTTTTATTTTCACATGGACAAAAGGAATATATCATGAGTTTCGATACAATTCAGATGAGACTCTTTGAAGGGACAAAACAATATCACCATTTTTTTTTTTTCTGAACATGCTCAGATTCATGAAGAATATATAATACCAAACCCTCAAAATCATCATCATATGTGAATTCAGACCAAACCATACAAAAAACTTGGATAAATAAATAAAATCTAACCCAATTTTATTTAGCAAAAGGGATTATTTTATTCACAATATAAAACAACTTGTTTCAGGTATAGGGACCAAACACCTATGTCCAACACTTATATAATCTTTTAAGTCCTTTTGTACAACATTTTACTGTCCGCTGTCTCGTTCTTTTTCTGGTTCGATTGTCCAGAAGATCGGGATACTTGTCTAAAAGGCTCTAATGTTTAAGTCAATTCAAATTCGTTCGGATAAGTACAATTAATGCTGTAATAAATGTGAAGTAAAAAGTGTTGAAAATAGGTGTTTAGTCCCTATAACCGAAACACAACTTATATGCTTAATTAATCACATATTATGTTAAGATGATTTTTAAGTTAATAATTTATTTTTATTAATCAAACTCGGTATCTGCTTAATCAATAAACTTAAGAAAATCCAAAGGGATTAACAATGAACAAGTGAATTCAATTCATATAAACTAATAATAGGTGATGGTGTTTGTGATTAAAGTCACAAAAAAGGAGAATGAAAATGTGTGAACACAATATTGTGTTGTAAATGAAGCAAAGCATCAAACCTAAATTAATTTTAAAGTCCATTCTGAGAAACAATGTTTTGTTGGTATGGTTTACAGCACTGTGTGTACCACAACAAGACACTATATTATAAATTCTATTCACATGTACACATATTTGTGTACTTCTAGGAATCCTCCAACGTACTTATTGGTCGCAAAAGTTTATTCTTTTTCCCTTTACAAATGAGGTTGCAAGATGAAATGAATGTGCTTGCTGCTTTTCATTTCATATAGTGTTGTTTTCTGCAAGTTTCTTATGCAACAAGGACAATACATAAAACAAACAAAAAAATGGGGAAAAGACCCTTCAAATCTTCCGTGACTGTGCATGCATATCATCGAATGTTATTGGCCTTCACTGTCAAATTCTTCCTTTCACATGTTTATGTGTGCCTTGAAAGATTAAAAAGGATAAATCAAAACTTATTTAAATGAGTATAATTTATCAAATTTAAATATATAATATATAAACATTTTTCTTGTCTGGCAAAGTTAAATAATATATATGAATAAAGAGTTAAGAAAATAAATATTGATTAAATTAACTTGAAACACAATTATCACATGTAACTAGTTAATATAGTTTGTTATACACACTCACTTATGTATTGTACAAAACTTCCCTTACCTACATATGCAATCTATTTGACTTATTATACATACCCAATAAAATATTTTACCAAAATTTTTGTAAAACTTTGATATCTTATTCTCACTATGGTTTCACAACTCAATATGAATGAAGGTCTTAATTACCTTTCACACAATCATATGAAATAAATAAGTCCATAACCCATTTTTATTAAATCATTTAAGGGTTAAATATGTTTTTGGCCCTCTTAACTTAGTTGAATTTTGGAATTAGTTCATTTTAAAACTTTTAACCAATTTAGTCATTTATTTTTCGAAATACGTGAATTTAGTTTATTTAATCAAATTTTGTTAAATTTATTTGACATTTCAAGTGTGTTTCATAATAGTATTTGACTTAACATTAAAACAAAAATGTGTCAAACAGTATAAACAACTCAAATACAATCTTGAAATGCAAACGAAACATCGAATAAACTTAACAAAATTGATTAAAAGAACTAAATTCACGTATTTCGAAAGATGAATGACTAAATTGATCTAAAGTTTTGAAATGGACTAATTCCAAAATTTACTGAAATTAAGAGACTAAAACTATATTTAACCCATCATTTAATACAATAACCAATGTTAGTTTTATAGTATAAGGTTAGAATAAAATCATGTAACCGTTAATAATTAAGTAATATATCTGTGCTTGTTAATTACAATAGCTTTTAGATTTCTAATGTTGATAAAAAATTTCTTCAACTCAATATAAGATCAAGCATTCATTAAAATGTAGTCCAACTACATTTCACAACTCTAATTAGCACCAACTAAACTTTATTTTCTAATACTCGTACTAACATATATATATATATATATATATATATATATATATATATATATATATATCCAATGTGTGTCAACATTATTTGTGTTGTTACCATTTTGTATTAAAAGAAAAAAAAACTGTACATAATTTAAGTTTTGTTATTACTATAATGTCGCCATGAATTCAAGAGAGAAACATTAAAAATATTTTCATCAATGTTTGATGATCAAAACACACGAATTTGAGAAGTGTTTAATATAAAATATTTTTATTGATTTGTTTTTTCTAGTATCGTATTTCAATAACTTGTCTCTAACTCACTTGGTGAATGTAAATTTCCTAATACTAACATGTTGTAGTATTCATGCCAATTAGAAAAAAAGAAACACTTGTGTTTTTCAATGTAATTATGAAATTTTAAAATCATAAATATATTAAACTTAAAAATCTTATTATTTATTTATAAAATGAAAAGTAACAAAATCTGTCACCCTTGTCTAACTAGGGACACTCTCACAAAGAACATCATAATTGTATTTTGTACAAAACCCATATAGACTCATGAAAGTAAGAAAGTGAAAGATCAAAGACAAGCAGACAAAATTCTCTACTACCATTAGTGAATCCACTGCAAAATGAAGTGATAAAAGTAATACATTACAGGAAATCGATAATGTTAAAACCATAAACAAATTAAACTTTTTGTAAGCGTAATTAAGTATGACTCAAATTTTCTAAAATATTTATCATTAAAAACCATTATATATTTTTCTATACTTCATAAAATCTTACATTGTACTTTATTATAATACAATTTTACAATTGAAAAGCGTATACAAGCAAGGTGTAAATCCATCGTTCATCTTTCTAAAATTATTTCGATCGATACAGAAAAATTATACTGATCTTGATAATTAAAATGCAAATGTATACTTTATAAAAGCATGGTGATTTAAACTTTATACGTAAAACGTGTCTGTGAATAGTAAAAATGACACTTTTTTTTTTTTTTAAATTTAAAAACTTGCGAGTTAATTAGAAGCCCCAAAGAAAAAGTTTGATGAGTGGTGTGGCGCGTGTAAGATGATGCATGGTGGCTGTAAGTAACTAGCCACAAACTTTTACGTGAGAAAAACAAGAAAGAACGAAAGAAACAGGAAAACGAAAAATAAAAGAGAATGGGAAAAAGGTTTCACTTCTTTGCCTTTTTGTCTAAGCTCGTGTCTTAAGGGCCATTAATTAGCTGTGAAACTTTTGGCCAAGATGATTAATCAAGAATGGCCTCAACAAGTGTTAGATAAAACACGTGAGAAACAAAGAAAAACAACATGGTATGGTACGATATAACTGTGAGTTAACATAATTTTTTTTCTAAATTCTACGGTATATAATGGGATAACATGGTTTTACTTGATCGACACGGTTTAGTATGGAATTAGATGATCTTAAAAATTTTTCTGTGTTGATATTTCTTCTGCTCCTTGTCGGACTCTCCCTGGATCTGTTTCTTACGTGAATTCTGAGGGTGGGAATACCTGCAGGCAATCCGACGCAAGTCGTCTGTTTCTTGTCAAGGATCAACTATTTCCTTCTTTAATAAGATTACGCACTGCTCCTTTCTGCAAAACAGTCCCATTCTTCATCCATAACAATTTTAAAAGACCAGGTTAAAGTTTATCTCGATAAAATTTGTTATTTGTTGAGTCTTTTGTTTTACATGTTATCAGACTATTCATTAATATCTAATCTTATACACAAAATATATACATATATTTTGATATAAAAGAAAAATGCGTTAAAAATTTTATATTGACTAAAAATAATATCAATTTATAATATATAAATCGTGCAAACATCATTTTACACAAAATTTTTTATAAAATTAAGTTAGATTTAAAATTCGGTTATTTATATTTTTTTAAGTGATAAGAATAGGTGAAAAATATAACGAAATGGGTGTAGTGGGGCATGAGTTAAATTTGGAGTTTCAGTGTTCACATCACTAGTTGTCTCAAGGTTCATTGTTGATCTCTTTATCTCTTTGTATGGTCTTAAAGACACATGTTATAAGTTGTAAGCGTGTGTGTGAAAGTACCCTCTTTTCTCAAAGCATTATTCTCTTCTCTCTCATACAAAGTGTGTGTTAATGATGCACTTCAAAAGCAATCACTCTTCTCCTCGTCTTTTCTTTTCCACTCTCTAAACTCTCCTTAAAGCCACCTTAAAACTCTTTAATTAGTAATATTTATGTTGCCCTTTTTTTGCAAATATTATTATTATTAATTATAATAATAATAATTATTATTATTATTCCACTCAACTCACCACAAAACCCTTCATTTTTTCTCTCACTTTCTCATTGTTTGCATTACTCATCACATTGCTTTTCACATCAAAATAATTAAAACCATTTTTACCTTCAATTAGTGCCATACCATGCAAATCAAAATATGATTTTACTATGGTTATATAGATGGGTTATACTAGTTAGTAAAAAAAAGTCATTTTTATCTTTCAAGCTTAAAACCAATAATTTATCGTAATAATTATTTTGAATCTAATAAATTATCTTTTATTAGACAATTGTTAAACTATACAAAATTAATTTAACATCAATGAGTTGCGAAGGAATTGATATAAAATTTAAACACTATTATTTAAACTAAAATTTTTAAATAATAAATTTACCAGTTCTTCTACTTATATACTAGTCATTTTTAATATAAAACTTCTAACTTACATCGAAATGTATACAAAAGATTTCATCTCTAATTAATATATTTTTTAAAGTTTTAGTATATATATATATATATATATATATATATATATATATATATATATATATTGGTTTGGTCTCTTTTGATTTTCACCATACAAATTATAAGAGATTAAAATGAAATGCCAGATATAGAAACTAAAATGGATATTTCTAGAAATAGAGGAAAAAAAAGGTTTTACAATTTTGAAAGCACCGCATTAATTAATAAAATAATAAAATGTAATTAGTTGTGAGTTTATTAACTATGTGTTGTTTAAATTATGTGTATATATTTAATTTTAAGGGCATGATTCCTGAGCATTTAAATGGGCATAAGGCTTTTCTGTTTGTGATTGTGGGGTGGGTGTTAAATCCATTATAATTATAATTAGATGCTTGAAAAAGGTTTATTAAATTTGGAGAAGTTAAAGTATTGGATTTGATGAAGATAAGAAGGGTTATTTTTGAAAGAGAAAGAGAAAGAGAAAGAGAAAGAGAAAGGGGAAAAGTGCATGATATTATAATCGTAAATGTGTTACTTGAGTAGCATAGCTTTAATTTGCACCGACCAAAATAGTTTAGGGTACATACATGCACTTAAAAATAAAAAGCCAAAAGCATCAAACCTCTTTTCTGCTCCATGCATGCTCACAATTCACTCTATGCCCTTCTTTATGCTTTCTACAAACACGTACGTTTCTTCTACAACTATTTTTGCTTTCATTTCACGCCACCATCTAAATTAAACATGTGCAAATGGAATATATCACATCTCATAACTTATGGACATCATACATCATACATCATATATATATATATATATATATATATATATATATATATATATCCTAGTGAACTTTCTTAAACATTATGTTTTATTTTATATCGGACTGTTAACGGACCACTCACTAATTTTTTGTTCCACGCACGAGAGGCCAATTCACAATTTATAAGTGAGTGTAATTATCACCTTACAAGCCGATTTTGTGGGCCCAATAACTATGTTCTCGGTGTTAGGTCTACAGAGGGGGGTTTTACCAGTGAGATACAATCTCAATGAGACCTGAATCCAACCACATAAGGCATTGACATCACTATCAACCCAACACCTTAAGACGATGAGTTTATGGACCTTGATCCTTATATATACTCAACTTTCTCATTTTTACTCAATATGAAACTTAGACTCACGTTTGAATTCCTACCACTCGGTACATCATACGTCATATAACAATTTGAATATCATACACTTATTTATATACATTTTGTGCAATTATCATTTATCATAATTAGTATCTTGAACATTATAAGGAAAACGCACAAATAACAACATAAAAGAAGAAAAGAAAATAACAATGAAAATTTTCTTGCCAAAGTGAGAATAGGGCAAAGATAAGGTTCGGTTGTGATTATTTTCACTTGATCAAAAATTTATTCATTTGAGTGAAAATAATGCAAATGTTAGACTTGGATTTCTGTTAGTATTTTCATTTGACATAAAAATTTTCCACTTGAGAAAAATAGTATAGTGGCTTATGCTTGAATTTTTATTTAACGAAAATCTTTTTCTTGAATGAAACTATTAAAAAAATCAGTCTCCATTAGCATACCTATCAAATTTAAAAAAAAAAAAAAAACTTTCAAAGTCTTTATTCACATCAAGATAACATTTTGCAAGTTTTGTACAACTCAAAAGATTACCATAGTTTTAAATTGCTAAGAAATATAACGTACATTCACATAAATAAATAATAAAAAAAACACACACACAAAACTTTAAAACTCAAATATAAATTCAAAACAAACAAGTTGATCAGCAACTTTCTCATCTATCTAAACTTTAAACAATTCATAACAACAGCTTCATTCAATAACTTTTATAGCATCAAAATTAAAATCTAATTAACAAACTATCCAAATCTCATATCTTCACATTTCTAAAGGATATAATTTTCAAAAACTCTTATCAAATAACATTTCTAAATAAAATATATACTATTGTGACAAAATCATATCCAGTTAAGATTTTCTACCCTAAGGATTATAAAAACCATAAGAACTTCCCGTATTTTTAAGATTATTCTACTCAAACTTAAGTTAAGCTCCCAATTCTACTACCTTCAAAGAAAAGCTAAACTTTTACACATAAACTACAATACTTTAGATTAATATAAATTCATTTTTGTCATAAAAGGATCACATGCAAAACTTGTAACTCCTTATTCGTAAAAATCTCCAAAACTAACTCAATAATATAAGCATAAATGAAATTTTGATTTAATAAATTTATTCTATTGTTGACTAAAATCTCCAATCTAATAAAAAAAATACAGTAGATTTTTAAAAGTTTGGAGAAAATTGGAAAACTTAAAACACAAATTGTTTTAGAATAATGAAGTTTCCAACATAAACTAGTTTATTCCCCACATAGGACATAGTATATAGTAATATACATGATTAAAGTAAGTTTTCTGCTATCCCAAGCTAAATCGCACCATTCCCATGATTCCTGATACGATTTCAACAATTAATGATTGTCATTTTCATCATAACTGCCATCATTCAACTGTGCAATATCGATTTGTCAATTGCACAATTACAATCATAGAGTTTAATTTGAATCTGTCACAAAGTATTTATTGGGATAATTCATAAACTAAAACATAAAAACATATTAATTTTTTTGTAAAGAAATAAAAATAGATTTGTCCCTAAAGAGAAGAAAAGGGAGAATGGAAGACAGATAGGTGAGTCACATCAAAAGTAAAGTCCAAAAATGTCAACAAAAGTCGCATCACCGTCCAATCCCATACGCACCGTTGACCCCTAAACAGTGTGCCACAAATTACGAATGAATCAGAAAAAGTAGCAGTACAATCCCAACGATAATAAATCCCACAAATTTCAATTAACAAAATTATGGAAGGAAGGACAAATTCACCTAAATTCCTGGAACTGCTACGACACATTTTCATGAATCAAATAAAAAAACAAATTATTGTGTTTCTCGACATTCTTTGAAATGTGTTTTTTATTTAAATGAAGAAATAAATTACCCAAAAGGATAAAAACCCTGTATTTCTGTTATGGTAATCACCATGATTGTTATAATAAAGCAATACTGTGATGGTTATGTAGAAGGCATAATAGGGGTTATTGGAAGAAAGTTGCAGAATCTAGGTTTTTGTCCTAACGTTGTAAATGAAATTTTTTGAAGATTTTGGTGTCTGAGAAGGTGAGAGGAAGGTCAGAATGTGGGCTCAATGTTCAACATAATTCTCCATCATTCAACTTCTTCAATACAAGAACCATGAAATCCTCAACATTTTCTTCTATGTATATATATTTATTTTTTAGTATAATTATTGATTTGATTTTTCAATTTTTTGAGTTGATTTAATTTAATTTTTGAGTTTTTAGAAAGTTTAATTTGATCTTTGAATTTTTGGAAGGTTTAATTTGGTACCTTTATTTTTTATAATAGGTAGTTCAGTTTAGTATTTCCCATAATATTTCAGTTAAATTATTTGTACACTGGTGAACTATCATTATGCAATAGAAACGTAGATGAAGTTGTTAATTGGGTTGGTTTATTTGTTAGGTGTGGTTAATATCATTTTGGTCTCTTTGTTGATTTTTCCTTCATCAAGTGTATTCAGTATGATATTATAAGATTAGTTGTTTGATTTGTTGCACAGTGACAACTTACCACTATACAAATGACATTAACTACAATATAACAGAGAAGATACTAAACTGATCCACCTTAATAAAAAAGAAGGGTATCAAATTAAACATTCCAAAAACTTGGAATTAAATTGAACAAATTCAAAAAATTGGGAGACCAAATCAATAATTATACCTTATTTTTTTTAACATATGAAGTTTTGTTATATTCAAATAGATTAAAAATAAATATATAACAATTCAATTTTTTATTTTAGGACAAGTGAGTAAGATATTTGTTTTATATTCTCTCTAAAATTTCTCTATAATTCTAAAATTAGCAGTTAAATGTTTCCACAACACATTATATTAATAAGAAAATAGTACTTAATGGAGGTTAATCAAGTTAAAATCTGTTCAGTTAATATTAAATAAACTGCTCTATAGGTTAGATTTAGGTAGAATTTTGTTATAATTGGATAAAGATCTTAGGTGGAATTTGAAGTTTGAGATAAATATTCATGCCCTTCTATGATATACTTGTTCATATATATTGTATGCGAATATTTAAGTTGATTACTGGTGTGTGCTATAATGTGATTCTTTTATGGTGTATATTGAAATAAAAATATAAATTATGAAAAATCAAATGGAAGATAAAAACGTTAAAAGACATAAAGAAATAAATAATAAAAATGAGGTAAACAAAGTTGGAGGATTAAATATTGAGTTTAAAATTACTAACATGTGGCAATCTTTACAGCTTACCCATATTAGTGAATGTTTATCCGGCATTAACTTAATGGTATTCGTAATTCTTTAATTAAAGTATATTTATCTCATAAACATAAATTTTGTGAAATAATTTTTTTTGTAAATAGACAATGTGAACTTTTTAACAAAGCCTTGATACTATATATACTTGTAAAAAATTATAAAATTATCATATAATTTTACAAAAATCAATATTTTGATTTGATCATAATATTTTAAATCAATGTTAAAACAAATAGATTTTGAAATATTGTTGTTACATATCTTTTCTATTCACTTTTACCAATTATAAAATTTTCAACTCATTAAATTAATTTTTCAACTCAAACACATACATTACATTATTTGGTATGGTAACCATAATTTTTACGAGGACTAGAATTTATAGTGTTTTCCGTGTAATTTCACTAGTGGCGTGACGTCGAGCGCGCAGAGAACAGACGTTAAGGGATGTTGGAACTTACGTGGACAGACGTCAACATTGACGTTTTATTTGTGAAAATGTCACCGGTCATTTTTGATGTCTGTGTTCTCTTTAGTTGACATTAACTGGATGACGTTATAGACATTTTTTTGTGTTAGTGACTCGAAATAATATTTCAAAATATATATATATATAAAGAAGGAAGTTTCAACCTCTAATTCTATATGGTTGAATCAATCACCGAAAACAAACTCATAAACCGATGTTGTTGAAGATTAAAAAAATCTAGTTGTTTCATATCGTTTATTTACCTGCAAAATAAAAATGGTACAATATAATAATAAGAAAAAAGAAAGTTTGTTCACACCATGTATATTAAACATAAAAATTACTTTTTCTTTAAATATAATATTCTAAAACTTGCTGATAAAAATGTGGCTTAATATTCAAGTACACATTCACAACACTTGAAGAAAAACAAATTAAATGCTTAAAGCTAATAACATGAAGGACAATCACTTATTATGCGTAAAGAAGCTCACATGTGCATCACATTAATAACTTCTGCAACACAATAGAATTTCCAAAATTTTAAGTGATGCTGAAAATTCTCATTCTTCTTTGATTTCTGAGTTCTCTCATTCACCGAATACCATTTTTGTCATCTTAAAACTGTACTTTCAAGCACACGATCTTTTAAAAGTGAATCCATTTCCATAAGTTTTGTTTTTTTCACCATTTTCATGCAGATTTAGTATAAAGTTTTTCGTTTAATATTAAAATGTTAATTTGCATGATGAATAATATTTGTCGATTTAGGGTTTGTAGGTCTGTCTCCACCTAACGAGCATGTCATGGTGTGTTTGGATGATGGTGGTGAAGGAATCCAGCTACATGTAATTGTTCTTCTGAACACATGTATTTTTGTGGATTTCGAGAAAACATCATATTCACATAACTTTTTTGATTAGTTTAAAAATAGTTTTGCTTAAAGATAAACATGAACATGTGGCTGGGACTTTATGGGAATCCATGCATGCATGCATGCTATATATGCTATGGTGTGTGTAGTATACATCTGAAAAAAAGGAAAGTTCCACCTCTTTTATCAGTGCTTAATTATGAAATCTTGCTATGTTGTTCATTATTCTTCTCCTGCAAAGTACAAACTCATATCTCTGTTCAAAACTTGTTGACTGCTATAAACACAGATCCTCCCTATGCTTTCACTCTACATGCCTACACATGTAGTTTTCCAAACTTCTCAACTAACCCTAAATTTTGCATGCACTTGTCATTTTCCCTCCCCAAACTCATAAATATTACTTTTTAAATTAACAACAATTAATTAATATATACAAAAACTTCTCTGTTTCCTTCTCTTTTGTTTTATCAAATAACGAATTAGACTACCTAATCATAATATCTGTCTTTTTTGAAAAATCTAGATTTTTGTACTCATAAGATAGTGCTTCAATTTTTTATCTTTATGATACAATTAAAACATATATTATAATTAACGGTTCAGTTCAGAAGTCCAATTCACTGTATAATTCTAGATGAGTTAGATTGAATTTTGACTTGTTTAATTCGCTATTAGTTAATGGTGTCAAAATATATACTCTAATTTATATATATATATATATATATATATATATATATATATATATATATATATATATATATATATATATAAAAAAAATGTTTT
>Ga0214542_1004794_pt1 | contig 26408 bp, 16 predicted proteins | sample CNSS1metaG_FD_160096 | JGI IMG/M metagenome (GOLD analysis project Ga0214542, IMG submission 160096) | Root nodule microbial communities from cowpea collected in UCLA plant growth center, Los Angeles, California, USA - CNSS1 | ecosystem: Host-associated > Plants > Roots > Nodule | place: USA...
GCTACCGACCACTCTCCGTAACGCCAAGTGGAGTTCCCAATACGAATAAGTATTCGTAACGTCCCAAGACTACCAAACTCGTCAGCTTAGTATTGAGGAGGGCAATCTAACTAGACCCATCAGTAAATGCCACAAAGTGCACACTCACACCGGCAACACTCACAAACCCTAGCCACAACTCAAGATACACGGCATACATACATACATACATACATACATACATACATATATATATATATATATATATATATATATATATATATATATATATATATATATATATATATATATATATATCAATACATCCACACCGAAGGAATTCTATCCCCTAATTTCATACCACATGGCCACTACCATGTTACCCGTGTTCTACATCTTCTGATGAGTATCTCAAGATATCTTGCTGCCACACCTACCAACCACAACTGGTAGAGCACGTGTGAGAAACCATGCTACCGACCACTCTCCGTAACGCCAAGTGGAGTTCCCAATACGAATAAGTATTCGTAACGTCCCAAGACTACCAAACTCGTCAGCTTAGTATTGAGGAGGGCAATCTAACTAGACCCATCAGTAAACGCCACAAAGTGCACACTCACACCGGCAACACTCACAAACCCTAGCCACAACTCAAGAATTCCTTGTGTTCATCTGCCATCTTGAGCCACAACTCAAGAGATGTCATTCTGAGCCACAAATCAATGAATGCCACGTGTTTAACCCCGATCCCGAACCACAACTCAAAGGATACGTTTTGAGCCACAACTCAAGGAACACCAGAAAGCCGACCTTTGAGATATCATCAAACCCTGGTAGATCATGCACACCCAAATCAAGCAAGACGCAAGTCTGGTCTCCGCATTATCGCCTGGCGTTGCTCATGAGTCGCTAGGTGAAACTCACCTTCAGACCGCTTGACAGGGGATGCGTACCGTAGGCGCCACGCGCCTAAAAGCACACTGCCTCTCCAATTTTCGCCTAGCGGGTCATCCCTCATCGCCTGGTGCCTCGCGTCATATAGAGCCCTTGGAACACTAGCTATCGCCTAGCGGGTTGAACTTCGTCGTCAGGCGCCACACCAGTACAACGAACTGTACTGGTTTTTTCTTCACTTCATCCATTTTCTAACCCTCTGTCACACACTTGCACACCTTCAGAGTATAATTTCTCTTAATGGTTATCTTACTAGTTTTTGTACCCGTGCAATGCACGAGACTATTTAAAATATACTTTTTTGTTATTATAAATAATAATAATACTAAAAGGTATGAAAATTGTGTAATAACATAATATTTGAACATATAGAACTTTAATGTTTTGATTATATTTAATATTATCACATTTAAACACTCTTTGATAATTTTTTTAAAAGTAATTAGAAATACTAAAGTTTTTCTATCCACCTTCAATCTTGGTATTTTTTTTTGAAGAATTTATAAGCAAACTTTTACATTTGATTGGTCCACATGTATGTTATGAATAAAAATATATTTGAATTTTTCTAAACGAACTTGTTTTCTAAAATATAATAACAGTAAAATTTAAATATAAGAAAAAAATAAAACATGAATACAAATAAATATAACTGATAAAATATTAAAGGAATAAATAAACCAATGTAGAAGCTCGAATTGAATTTCTAAAAGAATATCATAAACAATAAGATTTTTAAAACAATAATTTATTACTTAAAGATTTTAGTTATGTCCAAAAATCAACATATTTGAATTTTTTTTGGTTAAATATGTTTTTGGTTCTTTAACTTTCAGTGAAAATTAGAATTAGTTCATCTTTAAAACTTTAGCTTAAAAGTCTTCAAATTTTAGAAATCTTTGAATTTAGTCCTTTTAACCAAATTTTGTTAAAATTATTTGACATTTCAAATGTTTTTCTTGGTAGCATTTGAGTTGTTAACACCGTTTGACACATCTCTGTTTCAATGTTAGCTAAAAAATTATTATGAAACTCGTTTGAAACGTAAAATAAAGGCTTAAATATACATTTGATTCCTATTTTTCTTGTTTTTATTCAATTTGGTCCTTATTTTTGTTTTGTGTTCAATTAGGTCCTCATTTTCATCAAATTGTGGTCAATTTGGTCCTTTTCACTAATGGCGTTTAAATAGTTAGCGTTTTTGAATAGTACATGCCACGTGTCAGTTCCTGATTTTTTTGATTTTTTTTAAAATCTTTTTAAATTTTTAAATTTTTTTAAATTTTTTTAATTTCAAAAAATTGTCCACGTGTCAACTCACAATTGTGTCACATGTCAATGCTAGTGCCATGTGTCAGTTTGTGGTTGTATTATTTCTTTTTGTTCAATTTAGTCCCAATATTCGTTATTTTTGTTCAATTCAGTCCCTATATTCGTTATTTTTGTTTAATTTAGTTCCAAATTTTGTTAAAATAGAACCATTTAAGTTTTAAAATTAACATTATTATTAGTTATTTTTTAAATTCAATTATAAATTATAATATTTAATTATAAATTGAATATAATTCTTAGATTCAATTGTTAAATAGAATATAATTATTTAAATATTATTAAAATATAATTATTAAAATTTTAAAAATATATATTAAAATTTGTAAAATTTACATTTAAATTTAAAATATTTAATATTTTTATTGCATTTTAGATATTAAAATCTAAAATATTTTATATTTAAATGTTAATTTTACAAATATTAGTTTACTTTTCTAAAATATTTTGAATGGATTAATTACAATTTTTGTACCTAACGTTTTTGCTATTTTAGAATGGGTATGTTGTTAATAAAATAGCAGTTGTTGTTTTATTTGTATTAGTACATCAATAATGTACATCAGTCCTCCTCAAAGCTGAAAAATATTTTGGATTAATACATCAATGCAAAGTAGAAAAGTTGATATTAACATTTCAACAAAAAATAATAGAGATTTTATTTATTTCTTGTTAAACCTCAAAATCGCAAAGAATAAATAACTCATAGGCTTTCTTGAGAAAGTTCATTTCTCCTCTTTGCTGATAGTAAACTTATATGAAGTCGATTGAACTTAACAACTTCCACCACAAAAACATTAAATAAACCAACACCACCAAATAAATGATAAGTAACATAAAATGAAATATTGTTGTTACCTAATATGTTCCCTTTTATTATTGTATTTCATCAATCAATATCATTCATATTTGTAAAACTTAATGACACTAAAACTAAAACCACATTAAATATGTTAAAGGAAGAATAACAGGCAAAATATTTGTTATTTTAATGGCATTGGTGTAGTTGGCAACATAGGTATGAATGTTATGCGGATAAAATGAAAAGACAACAAAATCACATAAAATGGGAAACCAAACATAGGCATAACAAATTCAACCTCTACCATAAAGAATAGAAAACAATGTACTCAAATTATACAACAAATGTATGCCAAAAACAAAAAAATAACTATATGAAAACAGAGATTCTATAGGTATGAATGTTATGCAGATAAAATGAAAAGACAACAAAATCACATAAAATGTGGAGCCAAACATAGGCATAACAAAATCAACCACTACCATAAAGAATAGAAAACAATGTAGTCAAATTATACAACAAATGCATGCCAAAAACCAAAAAACAACCATATGAAAATAGAGATTCTAAAGATTAGAAATCAGAAATGAAAAACCAAAATAAAACTTGAAAAGGGAAAATAAGGACATTAGGTTACAAATCAAGGTGATACCGAGAGATTTCCTTAGCAAAACCAATTGAAGAGAGTAAACAAGGAAGAGAAAAAAAGAAATCAAAATACTAGTGTTAGAAATGAGACCAACAAAGAATTGCAACAAATGCTACTAAATTCAAACTTTGCAAATGCATGAAGAGATTAAAAAAAAGATTTTTGATAAAAGGTTGAATTGGCTTAAAAGGTGTAACCGTAAACATTTGGAATGGTAGGATGCATTCTGAAAATATTGAAGGTAATAAAGTGGTAGAAGTTTTACAGAAGAAAGTAATCAATGATAAAAATCAAACATTTTAAAATGCTTCTGATTAACAGAGACCTTTGGCCTCTTCATACTTCTTCTACTTTGTTTCAAAGATTTCTTGCACCTCAATTCAATTCAGATATGTTTTTTTATATCCGCACTACTCAAAGCCAACAAAAACATTAAAATCATTGAATTCAAGTGAAACTAACAAAAGAAATGAGAAAAAAAAAGAGAATTATTGTAATAATAATTTGGTTTTACCTCATTCCATTAACCTTTCATCAAAAACCAAACAAAATCTAAAGTGGAGAAGGCCTTTTCTTCCCACATCCTACTTTCTTCTTCTTGTCTTTTTCATTTCATTATAATAAGAAGATAGAAGAAACACTCACGTACAAAAAAAAAACATGAGAATGATAAAAATTAAACCTTTTGAAAAAATAGAAAAGTGATCTTCATCTTTTTGTTTTAAATGTTAAACATTTTAAAAATCAAACCTTTTAAATATATTTATCTTTTTTAGTCTTGATTTTGGACTTCAAGAGCTCTTTGATTTTCTCCTTCCTGAAAATTTTCTGAATCTCAAAAACAAAAGTAAAGTTAAGATATTCTAAAATTAAAAATCACATGTATCCTAAGATGTCCTGAAAAAAAAGTCACATATATCCGGAACAAATCACAATGAATTAAATGAAAATGAAAATATTCAAAAAAATAAAGACATATTATGCAATAAAAAAAGGAAAAGAAAATGAAAGAGAGAAGAGAGAAGAGATGAAGGAGAATACATAGAATAATAAAAATTAAACCTTTTTGAAAAAACAGAGAAGTAATCTTCATCTTTCCATTTTAAACGTTAAACTTTTTAAAAATCAAACATTTTAAAGATATTTATCTTTTTCAGTCTTGATTTTGGACTTCAAGAGCTCTTTGATTTTCTCCTTCCTGAAAATTTTTTGAATCTCAAAAACAAAAGTAAAGTTAAGATGTTCTAAAATTAAAAATCACATGTATACTAAGATGTCCTGAAAAAAAGTCACATATATCCGGAACAAATCACAATGAACTAAATGAAAATGAAAATATTCAAAAAAATAAAGACATATTATGCAATAAAAAAAGGAAAAGAAAATGAAAGAGAGAAGAGAGGAAGAAGAAGACAGAGAATAATAAAAATTAAACCTTTTCGAAAAAACAGAGAAGTGATCTTCATCTTTCTATTTTAAACGTTAAACTTTTTAAAAATCAAACATTTTAAAGATATTTATCTTTTTCAATCTTGATTTTGGACTTCAAGAGCTCTTTGATTTTCTCCTTCCTGAAAATTTTCTGTATCTAAAAAACAAAAGTAAAGTTAAGACGTTCTAAAATTAAAATTCACATGTATCCTAAAATGTCGTCAACAAAAAGTCACATATATCCGGAACAAATCACAATGAATTAATTGAAAATGAAAAGATTAAAAAAAATAAAAAGACATATTAAGCAATAAAAAAGGGAAAAGAAAATGAAAGAGAAAAGAGAGGAAGGAGAAGACAGAGAATAATAAAAAATTAAACCTTTTTGAGAGAATAGAGAAGTGATCTTCATCTTTCGGTTTTAAACGTTAAAATTTTTAAAAATCAAACGTTTTGTTGGTATGAGATGGAGAATCTCTAACTTGCATGTTTATATGTTTATTTATGTCGAAAATTGGGATTTTCTTTGAAAGAATGTTAAATGAGATAAGTTTGGTTGAATTAGTAGTTTAGTATGAAATTGGAGATGTTTTTGACTTGGTAGAAGCCTAATATTGGTTTTTTGGTATTTTGAGAATTGGAAAATTGCATATTTGAGTTTATGTGTTTTGGAGACTCACTGGGTGAGCCTATATCTCATTAGGCAAATTGGTATTCTCATTACAAGTCATTACAAGTCATAACCGTCAGATCGAGCTATAATTTGACAGTTGATCCTAGATGTAAGACTTGAGAAAATTAAATAAATAAATAAATATTTATTTAATAAATGAAGGGACGGGAGTCCCTGATAGAGGTCGTACCCCACCAAATTAAACAGTTAAATGCAGTTTGTGAAAGCTGAACCAAGTCGTCTCCCAACGACCAATATTTTCGTCCAAAGCAACAATTTCCAGATGAACACAACAATACAATATAGGGGGTGAGGGGTTTGGCAGATTTACGGATGTAACACACAATTAAAAACTTAAATGCAGATGTATAAAAATGATGTAAAAATAGCGTTGATTCCTTGCTTCAAATGAAAATCCACCAATCACGAATTACAAATCAAAATGGTTATATTAACTCTCGTGAGACCCGAATTAATTACTAATCGCAAATTAACTCGTGCAATTAAGCAATGCACACATTCATGAATCTGCTACAGTTCACTAAGCATGAACACACAATGATTCCACTCTGCAAATTAAGCAAAAACAGAATGGTTTCTTCATTAAACCCAAACGCAAATTCAGAATGGAGAGATTAACAAAACTCCACCGAACAAAACACTAATCTCAAGGTTTCAATTCATTATCTGCAAAGAATCAACACGTAAACTTAGCTCCTCATGGAATCCGAATTAGGGTTCAACAAAATTTGCAATTCAACCATTCAAATGAGTTCAAATTGTTGTTGAAAGCTTAAAATGGTGCAGCAAACGAAAATGAGCAAGGAATAATAGAGGAAAAAACGAAAACAACCAACAAAACCTTAAATGCTTCAATATAAATGTTACCAAAGGTGCATAAAATGTGAATACAAGCAATAGGTGTTGTCCATGACTCATAAAATGTCAAAAACAAGTGGAAACGTGAAAAATCAGCTAGTGCCTCCATGGGTCACCTTCCAAAGTTTGAAAAACCTAAAACGGAGAGTGGAGAAGATGATGGTGCGACTGCATGAGCTAAGAGACCTCCATTCACGTGGTCAAATCAACCTTGCCACTAGTATTTACAAAAATGCCACTCTACCACTTAGAATTTCAAAAATGCCACTACTGGGCCCCAAGTTTGGCCCATTCACTTAGATGACGTGGAAATGACGTGAAAATGATGTGGAAATGATGTGGCAACTCTCTTCAACTGAATATTAATGTCCAAGCTCCAAAATTGCTTCACCCAAATACCTAAAAATAATTAAAAATGAAAATTAGGCCAAATAATGCGAAATTAACCCAAATTCATAACAGTGGCGCAATAAAGCCCAACAGATGAAAACACACTAAAGATAAACAATTAAGCACTGAACAACTATCAAATGGGTACAAAAAGGCGAGAAGAATGGAGGAAAATAATGAGTCAAGTAGTTAAGAGTACTTGGTTCTTATTGAAGGACTTGTGTTCAAGTCCAATGTGTATGCCATTAGAGGATAATTTAATGGTTTTATTATTTTAATAATATGCTGGACTATAAGGCGTGGTTTTATAATCCTAGATGCATAGGTGGTTGATTATGCATTGGATTGGTAGTTGTGTGATTGTGTGTTCGAACCTTGACTTATACGAAATAGGTTCTTTTTACCAAAAACTCTTTTTGATCATGAATAAGAATAATTATGATTATTATGATTCTTCTTGATGTAATGTTTAGAGATTTCTTCTAAATACGGCACACTTATTATAATTATTATTTTTATTATTTTTCTTATTATTATTATAATTTTAATATTATTATTATTTTACTATTATAATTATTATTATAATTATTTTTATTATTATTATTATTATTACTATTATTATAATTATTCTTATTCTTATTATTAATTTTATTTTATTTTACTATTATTATTATGATTATTATTTATTATTATTATTATGATTATTATTATTTATTTTTATTATTATTATTATTATTATTATTATTTTGTTTTACTTTTATTATTATTATTATTTTTATTGTTATTATTATTATACTTATTATTTTTATTTTATTTTATTATTATTATTACTATTATTATTGTTATTATTATTATTATCATTATTTATTATTATTATTATTATTATTATTTATTATTATTATTATTATTATTATTATTATTTTATTATTATTTTACTATTATTTTGTTATTATTATCATTGTTTTATTTTATTTGTAATTTTATTATCGTTATTATTTTTTTATTATGATTGTTTTATTTTATTATTTTTTATTTTTATTTATTGTTATTATTGTTTTATTTTATTTTATTATTATTTTCATTATTATTATTTTTATATTTATTGTTTCGTTTTATTATTATTATTGTTGTTGTTGTTAATTTTTTATTAGTATTATTATTACTATTTTATTGCTCGTGTGATATTTTTAGACAATGTGTAATATCTCGGTCGGATATTACTATTTTAAATAAAATAAAATGAAGCTAGAATAAAACGCATTTAATAACCAAAAATCTTTCCCAAAATGCGGGAAATTTTTAAACTTTATTAAAAGCACTAAAAGAAAAAAAATCCATAAATGCGTTCAATGTCTATAAATATAAAACAATTTATAGTAATTGAGTACAAAAATAATCCATAAAATCCATAAAATAATTCATGTAAAAATTCTCATGTTGACCTCACTCCGACTCTAAGTATCCATGTGCTCACCTGCATCAACATCTGCTCCCATGTAACGAGTTACATGATCATCGCTAAACACACACAAATAGGATGAGCTCAAAATTAAAACGCATTACAAGGTACATTATAATAACAATTTAAAACCCCTAACACTTCTACTACACTCAAATCTCAGACCCAAACTTTCATGTCTTCCTCTAGACGCCTCTTTATTCTATACCCTTTGATGAGTACACTGATCGATCTTTGCTGCACGAGTGTCTAATCGCCCCTCTGACTACAGGCCACCACCTAATAGTCCACACTCAGGAATAAATTGCCACGACCACAATCCGCGATACCAATTGGAGTTCCCCAAAACGAACCGCAGTCCGTAGTTGTCCCTAGACTACCAAACTCAATCAGTTACACTAAAGAGGGAAATCTTCTGGAACCCCACCGTACGAGCCACGATCTCGTACACTCAACTGGACTTCCAAAACCACCAGGCTACAACCTCGAGTGGCCACGTGTTACCCCAATACAAGTTACACTTGTAACTAGGCCCCCAACAAAGCATCGCATAAAGACCTTCATCCAAAGTTGTGTAGAATCCCTCGCGTAATCCATTACTACATCCAAAACCGCCTAGCACAACATCCATGTCACTAGGTTAACTCGCGTTCTAGACCACCTGGCAGAACACTTGGCGTCGTTGGGTGCTAACCCACTGGATTTTGGTCCAAGCCCAGTTCTATAACACACTGCCTGACGGAACCACTTTTGTCACCAAGCGCCAACTCTCAGGTTTTACTCTAGAGTTCACTTTGTGGCCTATCTCCTGGAGGTTTACACCGTTCCGCCAAACGCCACACCAGTAATTGGTAATTTACTGGTATTTAGCACTCTAGAATAGGTTCCAATGAACCTATTTACACAAAAGACTCAGTACACGAAAAAATGCATCCATGACAAGTAAATACACTTTCATATCATTAACTCAACTACACAATATCACTTCATGGTTTTTTTGATTTTATTTTTATTTTTATTTTTTAATTGTTTTTTTTAAATGTCCACGTATCAACCCAGTAGAATGTCACGTGTTAAATTCAATGTTCTATATTCAATTTGGTACTTATATTTGTTATTTTTGTTCAATTTAGTCTTAATTTTTTGTAACATGAACCAAATTGGCCTTTCTCCAAATTAGAACTAAATTTAATTTTTATATCAAAGTTATAATGATGTGAATTTTAACATATTATATAAAAATAATTAGTAAAAAATGTGAATTTAATATAAAAATTAAATTTGGTTCCAATTTGGAGAGGGACCAATTTGGTTCATGTTAATAAAAATTAGGACTAAATTGAACAAAAATAACAAATATAGGGACCAAATTGAATATAAAACATTAACTTTGACACGTGGCACACTACTAGGTTAACACGTGGATATTTTAAAAAAATTTTAAAAAAAGAGGAAGTGACACGTGGCAGTCACTGTTCATGGTCATTAATGATTTAAACGGTGTTAGTAAAAAATGATCCAATTGAACAAAATTGACGAAAATTGGGACCAAAAAGGTATTTTAACCAAAAATAAAAATGAAAATAACTTTAACAAAGTTGTGCATTAGCCTTCTCCATTTGAGCTATTATGCGATTCATATCATATCCTCCTTCTTCGAAAAGATTCGTCCTGAATCTTAAGGCTTTATTTTTCTACTAGTTTTAATATGAGTTTATTATGATCTTGTGAAGTAATTTATTTTTCCACAACTTGAAACTAATTCTCTTCCTCCAAGATTAAATTCAACTTGAATATATTCATATTTGTTCGTTTCCAATGTTTGCAATCCGTGGAGCACCTATCTTGCAAACACTACCTCACCTTGATATGTAACAATAAATAATTCCATGCGTTGTGTTTGACGAGTTTGCTTCTCATCAGCGGACCAAATGCATAATAAAGCACTATGAACAAGCTTCCTTTTCAAACATGGAAGTTGGTGTGTTTCATTCACATGTTTATCCTTTTGTTCCTGTAAAATGACATTACAAATTGTAGAAGAAAAAACATTGACAAATAAATTTTTCATCATCTTTTTCTCTACTTCCTTTTCTTTTTCTTCACTGTCCCTTCCTTTTGCAGTTTCTATTGCTTCTTTTTCTATTTTTTCTTTTTCTATTTTCTCCTTCACCTATGTTGATCCTTACTGACTTGTCTTGGTCTCATAAATTTCACTTCATTTTATGTCCCTCATGCCTCAAATAAAGGGAGCGTTCATCAAGATTGAGTGTTTTAAAACGAAGTCGTGCCCATCCCAAAAGAAGATGACAAGAGTCCATGTGAGCAATATCACATAATACTTCTTTCACACATTTCCCTATATTGATATTGATCCATGCTTGATTCGGATGAAAGCTTGTTGGTAACTGGAGTTTGTCCACCAATCTTTGGCTCACAACATTGTTGTCGCTTCTATAATCGAATGCAACTAAACATGGGTGGCCTTCGATTAAACACCTTGTATGATAAGCTTCAATTGCTATTCCAAATCTAGTGATCTAGGCTCTAAATACCAAATGATGTGAATCTAGATGGGTGGATTTGTTTTATGGATCCATCTAAGTTGGAATGCTAATTAGCAAGAAATTTGAGAAATTATTTAAAACGAGAAAATGAAAATAGATAATAAGATGAAGCGTAAAGTGATAGACATCACACTTCCAAGAATGGAAGATAAGCCTAAGAGTTTAAACACACAAAGGGATAAAGGAAGGGGATGATGACTATGACGGTTCCAACGACATGGAAAGACTCTATGACCCAAACACGTATGACGACCAAAACAGGCCCAAAGACCTGAATGGTACCGAAATCCAAATGAGGTCGACAATCCGAACGTGCCCGATGACTCGGACAGGCATTACGACCTGGACATGCCCGACGACCGAGACGGTCCCGACAACCTGCACCGTATCAACGATTCGAATGGCCCATCGCCCCAAACGATTTTGACAATTTGAACAAGCTCGACGACCTATACGGTCCTAACAAATTTGTTGGTCTCGACAACGCATAAATACCTGATGACCCAATTAAGCTTGACGACTCGGTCGGACCTGATGACCTACTCGATCCTGACGATCCGAATGGTCTAGAAGACCTTGACGAACAATGCGAGCTCGTTGGGCACGTCCAGGTCGGGCTCGTTTTGGTCATAAGGATCATTTAGTCGTCGGGCACATATGTGTTATTGAGATTAATCGGGTCGTTAGGCACGTTCGAATCATCAGGACTATTCGGATTGTCAGCACCATTCGGGTCGTCTGGCTCGTCTAGGTCATCGGACCTATCTGGATCGTCGGTTAAATCCTAATCATCACGTACGTCAAGATATTTTTGCCCGTCTAAGGAGTGTGGTTCTGTTTGGGTTGTTTGGCCCGTCTGAGTCGTTGGGTCCACTGAGATCTTCAGGCCTATCCTGGTCGTCGGGCCCATTAGGTTCTTCGGCCCCATAGGGGTCTTCGGGCTGTTTGGGTCATTGGGCACGTCTAGGTCATCGGGCTCATTTGGATCATGTGGGTCATCCGAGTCGTCATACCCGTTCGGGTCGTTGGGCTCGTCTGTATCGTCAGGGTAGTTTGGCACATCTGGGTTGTCAAGCTCAATCGGATCGTTGGGGTAGTCTTGCCGATCCTGGTCTTCGGGCACCTCTTGGTCATCTAGCTCATCCTAGTCCTCGGGTCTGTTTGGGTATTTGGGTCTGTTATAGTCGTTGGGCTGTTTGAGTCGTCGGACCCATTCAGATCGTTTATCTCGTCCAAGTCCTCGAGCCCGTTTGGGTCATTGAACTTGTCTGGGTCTTCAGACCCATCTAGGTTGCTCAACTTGATCTTTGAATCTAACTTAATGTAGTATTTTTATGGGGGCCTAACCCACTTTAGCCCTGGCCCTAACCCACAAGAGAGGGGGCTTTGGGGGTTGGGACTTTTGGTTGGCCCCTTGTTTGGGGGCCCTAGAAGGGGTCTAAATGAAGAGTGGGCCAAGGCTAGCCCATGGGCTAGGGGCCAAATTGACACATCTACCATTGACTCTAAATTTTCTTTTTGTAGTGAAGTCCTTACCTTGGTGAACCTGTTTGTGAGTGGTCAAAACGCATGTTTAACTAATGAGGGTTGATCCACCTAAGGTTGATGTAAGAATGCACAATTGTTGATCAAGAGAAAAGCTTTCCATCAAGACGAACTTAGAATTGATACGCGAGTGCAGGATTTGGTCCAAATTTATGATGTGTTAGCCTTGGTTGCGTGAGAGTGAAAAATGTTTGGAGGCTAGGGTTTGAGAGCTTTTTGTGTTCTTGCGAGAGAGGGGAAAGTGTTATGTAAGATCTAATGAGCACAAAGTAGCCTTCAAAGAGTGAGATCTTTTCTAGTGTGTTAGGTAGCTCTACTTAGTCACCCACTTAGAAATAGAAATTGGGATTGGACTAAGAGACCTTCCTTTCACCATTTAAATTATAGCACTTTCTTTATCTCTTGTACGTTTTTGACTTTGTTGATTTCAATGAAATACATTGATTTTGTTTTGATTATGATTTCCAACTTTCAATTTGGTTATTTAAACTTTAATTGCGTTTTAAGTTTTATTGTCTTTAATTTCTATAGTTTTAAATTCCATTTTATGTTTTTCAGCCTTTAATTTATGAATGATTTAAGTTTCCTTTATTGCTTTATGTTACCATTTTGTTTACTTTTAAAATTATGCATTCGAGTACCTTTTTTGTCCTTGTTTTAAATTCTTGATGTGATCCCAACAAGGCTTATAGCTTCGGCTAACGCCTAAGCCCAAATAATGCTCAAGGCCCAATCCATGGCCCACATGCACCTCCAATCCCAAGCCCACCAAGAGGCCTAATAACAAGGGGCATGCTCAAAAAGATCCAATTGGGCTTCATCCAAGATGGCCCAAACCCACATGGGCTTCTCACACACTTCACATGGGCCAAAGAAGATGTGAAGATTTGAAGAGGTGTATCAAAGAGAAGTAAAATAACAATAAGATTGGCCCATTGTTTAGGCCTTGTTTTCTAGAATAATAAGTCAAAAATTTGTAGTTGAATTGATAAAATTGGGCTTGACTAAGCCCAATAGGAGATTTTTGCCATGAGCTACCAAAGGTCCAAGGTGGACTAAGTGGAAGTCAACATTCCTTCTTACACCTCACGCATCCAAAGGCTAGGAGACTTGGCTTCCTTTTCAAGCTAGAATCTCATGGCCAAGATCAAGCCTTCTTCTCCAAGCTAGCATCAATGGCCAAGATGCTTTTTCCTTCTCATCCAAGGGTCGAGATTCCTCATGTGTAATGGCATGAGTATAAAAGCCTTAATTTTTCAGCATTGTACTCACTCTTGAATTTTTGTGCAATAGACACTTTGAGTTGATAACACTCCTCACTATTGCCACTTGAGAGTCATCTTTTAGAGAGCTTACTCTCTTTACCTCTATCCCCCTTCCTAAGCTAGAGCTACCTCTAAATCACTCACCCTTTCACCTATCCATTGCAAGCAAGAGCCTATAAACTTGCCTTCCACTCTTCCATGCTTCCTCCATCATTTTCGCTTCACTTGGAGCTTCATGTCTCCACCAAGCTCCATCGTAGTGGTATCTAGAGCCATCCAAACCGTGGAGTAGTACCTTGTATTGGTTTGGTAAGGGTTCTATCCATAGCTTGTTTAGTTTTCCTTGTTTCCTTGTTGTTTCCTCTCTTCTCTTCTTTTTTCATTGTTCTTCATCTTTCACGGTTCATTTCTTGTGTTTATGTGTTTCTATTGTGTTTCTCCATTGATTCCATGCAACTATGAGGCTACAAGAGTGTTCTACACTCTATTTGTAGATTTCCATGCTTGCTATGGTTCACATCATTTACTTGCTTTCCTTTAAAGTTCAACACCATTTACTTCATTCTATCGAGTTTCTTTCATTTTAATCGGCGAATCTTGCTTGCTTTTCATTTTTCTACTGTTTAAGTTTTGTCTATGGTCTTCTTCTTCACTTTTGCTTCATTTCCACCATTTATTTCCTTCATTTTGCTGTTTTACTTGCTTGAAACAGTGTCACCATTTTACAACTACGTAAATGATGCATACACTATGCGTGTGGATGGTTGGACAGTTTTTTTGCCAAGATGAAACCATTTTCACCGTTGCTTGTTGTACCTTAGGGTCTTGAGATGTTCATGTTTTATTCATGTATGATTTTAGTTCATAATCATGCTCCAATCCATTGGATTTTCGTTTGAACATCTCCACAAATTTTCAGAGAGCAATCTGGTCAAGTTTCTCTATTTTCCAGAGCGCACACCTTCTGTTTGTTAATTCTCTTGAGTGATACAGTGCCTGTTAATTTTAGTTGTTTATTGTGCCTAAAAGATAAGACATCAAAGATTTTTTTTGCAACAAGAATCACTCAAAACCATTGAGATATGCATTCGCAATAATTCATCAAAGTCTGGCCAACAATCAGCGTTTTCAAGCTTGCTGTGCCTTTTTTTTCACTCTGTTTTCCAGACGCACACTATTTTTGTTTGATTTAACTGGAGCGATCCACTGCACCAATTTACTTGCTAAAATTTGCTGACTTAAAGAACATCTGGACGAAAATTTAAAAAAACATTATGACAAAAAATGTTCAATACAAAAAATATGATAAATCCTCAAAGTTGAGGCAGCTGTCAGCGTTTTTACTGGTGCAGTATTTTTCCAGCTTTCTCTGTTTGTGCGTTTTGGTGTGTTTTCAGGTCTAATTTCAGTGCTTTTTGTCCATCAATGTCTTGGCCTAAGTGTGTCTCCTTTCTTGCTATCAAATGCCTTCAATTTGGAGTGGTGTACAACCTCCCATTGGCATCAATGCATAACGGACTATAGGCCTTCTTACAAGCACTGCAGTTTCTGTTTTGTTTTTGTAGATCCATTCTAGTTCCCTTCTAGGATTCTTTTTGCTGTGCTTCCCTCCTTGTGTGCCTTTAATTTTTTGCTTGTCCATTCTTGGCATTTTGATTCTGTCTTGTCACTATAATTCCATTTGGTTTAGCATTTCCTAATTCGCTTTTCTTGTGTTTTTTTCTTTTATATGGCAAGTAATGTGGGTTCCAATGCTTATGGATATGAATTAAGTGTTTGATTCAGATTTGGTTGCTAGCATAGGAAGCATTTTAGGGTGTGGTTGAGGAGTAAATCTCTAAAGGTTGTGCTCATCTTTTTTTTTTTACCCTTCCCTTCACCAAATTTGGAGAGTTTGAGCCTTAATTTTCTTGACATGAGTGTTGAGTACTAACATTTGCCTTGGCATAGTTTTTGTGCATTGTTTTGTTGTATTTTTTTTGCAGCTATATTGTGGTCATTTGGTGCCAATTCAAAGCCATTTCAAGAGGTGTTTGCTGCCTCACAAAGTCCCCAATTGGTGCTTACCTTTGGCCATTAACTAAGGCCTCCAAATTCATTCCTCAACTCTTGCAAACAAACAAATTGGTGCTCTCGGGTGCTCTCTTGGAAGCAACAATTGGAGTACTTTGGCTACACATTATTGCATGCAAATTGTTACCACTTTGTAGCTTATTCTTTGCTTTGTAATTTGGACTACTTAGGTGTCTTGGGGAACCACAAGGTGTTCAATCTCATCTCCTAAGTAGAACCTTTCTTACCTATAGTGAAACATTTTTAGTGGTAAGAGTGTTGAATGTTCTAAGTGCTTTCTCACCTTGCCTTAGGCTGCATAGTTTAGATTCATGTTTTCACGTTGCATAGTGGCTTGATTTGTGAGACCAAAAAGTCTTTAAAATTTTTCCAATTAGGGGTCCGTTTTTAGTGTTAAATTTCTTTGACTCTTGTTTGCTTGTTTTGTGCTTAGTGACTCAAGTGATTCTATTTACTTCGCATTTAGATAATTGTGTGATCTTTGAAACCTTTTACAAGTGTATCTTGGCAAGGATTGGCCTTGGTATTTAAGAAGTCTTAAAGACTCACCTCACCTAACCTGGAGGTCTACTTGTGATTGATTTCCTCTACCACACTTTATTCAAGTTTCATAAGTTCATTCAATCACCATGAGTACATATTCTACATATAGTCTTAGGTTGCATAAGCATGGTAGTCATGAGTTGCATCATACATTTCATAGTGACATTCCATTCTTTGGGAAGGATATATGACCAATATCATTTAGAGATTGGATGTGGGATACAGAGAAATTGGTGCAACCATTGTTTAGTAAATATAGTCAAATTGACATTCTTAGGCATGCTACTTCTAGGTTTATAGGACGTGCATCCGAGTGGTGGCAAAAGAGACAATCTAGAGTACAAAAGGGGAGAGAATCATGCATTAACACATTTTATTAATTGAAAGCATGCATGTGGAAACATTTCATTCCCCCTTCATTTAGGATAACTAGATAGCAACAAGCTAGGATAGAAAACTTCATTGACATAGGGGATGCTTTCATCCAAAATCTTGCTAAGTTTTCTAGACTAGAAAAAGATTTTAAGCACAATTTGGACTTGCTCTTGAGTGAACAAAGAAAAAGAGCAAAACATAAGAAAGAGCAAGCAAAACATAAAAAGCTTCAAGAGTATGAAAAGAAGAGAGAAAAAGAAGAGCTTGAGAAGCTTCGTGCTAAAAGAGAACAAGAGAAAAAACAGATAAAAGAGAGGAAGAAAAGAGATGAGGAAGAAAAGGCTAAAGAGGAGAATCTTAGACAAGCCAAAGAAGAGAATGAGAGAAAAGACTTTGAAGCAAGAGAGAAATTAAAAAAAGAGAGTGAGTTTGAAAGAAAATCAAAAGTGGTAGAGTTAAAGAGTAATTCAACTTCAAGGGAACTCATTGTTAGGAATTTGGTGTGTAATCCTTCACCAATTCCTTTCATGAAGACCCAAGTTCCAAAGGGAGTTTTCCCATCTTTAATCTCTTCTCACTTTTTCATTAATTCTCTTGTTTTGTTTCCTTCTCAAACATTTTTTTCTTTATCTCATTCCCTTATTTCATCCCTTTCATATAGTGCCAAAATAAACTTTGACTTTAAAATTCTTTTCAACAATCATCCAAGTCAAAGTGTGAAACACTCTTTTTGTGAAGTGGGCCTAATCCCAACTTTTTCCAAATTTATAAGCCCACTTTCACACATTCTCCAATCGATTATACTGCATGGTCTTCATGATTTTAATCCAATTCTGTTTAATGACTATTACAGATATGTTTTTGATCCTGGTGGAACCCAGCTTTAGTTGCTGTGAGCCTTAAATGACCCTCTTGATCTGAGGTCAGATCCTCTTCAAGTGGGAGGGGATGATGTGATTCCAACAAGGCTTATAGCTTCAGCCAACGCCTAGGCCCAAATCATGCTCAAGGCCCAATCCATGGCCCACATGCACCTCTAAGCCCAAGCCCATCAAGAGGCCTAATAATAAGGGACATGCTCAAAAAGATCCAATTGGGCTTCATCCAAGATGGCCCAAACCCACATGGGCTTTTCACACTCTTCACATGGGCCAAAGAAGATGTGAAGATTTGAAGAGGTGTATCAAAGAGCAGTAAAATAACAATAAGATTGGCCCATTGTTTAGGCCTTGTTTTCTAGAATAATAAGTCAAACAATGTGTAGTTGAATTGATAAAATTGGGCTTGACTAAGCCCAATAAGAGATTTTTGCCATCAGCTACCAAAGGTCCAAGGTGGACTAAGTGGAAGTCAACATTCCTTCCTACACCTCACGCATCCAAGGGCTAGGAGACTTGGCTTCCTTTTCAAGCTAGAATCTCACGACCAAGATCAAGCCTTCTTCTCCAAGCTAGCATCAAAGGCCAAGATGCTTTCTCCTTCTCATCCAAGGGCTGAGATTCCTCATGTGTAATGGCTTGAGTATAAAAGCCTTAATTTTTCAACATTGTACTCACTCTTGAATTTTTGTGCAATAGACACTTTGAGTTGAGAACACTCCTCACTATTGCCACTTGAGAGTCATCTTTTAGAGAGCTTACTCTCTTTACCTCTAACCCCCTTCCTAAGCTAGAGCTACCTTTAAATCACTCACCTTTTCACCTATCCATTGCAAGCAAGAGCCTACAAACTTGCCTTCCACTCTTCCTTGCTTCCTCCATCATTTTCGCTGCACTTGGAGCTTCATGTCTCCATCAAGCTCCATCAATTCTAGTAGTAGTATAATGGTAAATTTCTGTGTTCTAGCAAAGTGTTATTCATTTTGCATCTATTCATATTGTGTTGCATTGCATTCATGTTAGAGTCTCATATGAACTTCAATTGAGACATGCTGTGGTTGATTTAGTTGTGTTAATTTTTGCATTCCCGTAGTTGATCCTCATCGCATTTTGCATCATTTCATGTATACCATTTATACTTTTCCCTATCTTTAAGCAGTGAGTGCATTTCCATTTTTTGTGGAACATAATAGACTAAGTGTTTGCATTACATTTGATGTTAATCTCAGTTATATTTCTGATGATGCATTACGCTAATTCACTACTGTCACTGTCCAAATCTTTGTTACCATATGATTTCTGGTCTAAAAATATGTAATATGAATTGGGCATTTGTTGTGATTGAATCTTTAACTTTGTTCAAGGAAGTGTGTGATATTCATGACCCATGATGAGTGAAGATTCCTTAAGCATTCTGCATTTACAACTATGCATCAATCTCATGTACAAAAGTGCATTCATTCAGTTAGAATTAACTACTATCATCATTTATTGGCTTTTCAGTAGTATTTCTTTATGATAAATCTGAGTCAGTTTGGCTTGTGCTCATTACGATAGGAGCATTTAACATTGGTTACATGCTGAAGAGAATCTTGCATATGCATTTGATTCTCTATTATGTATTGAACCTGCATTTGAGCAATTTAATGAGAATTTCTACTACTGTTAAGGTCTAGTTTCAATGTTGCATACTAGAATTAGTCTTCTTGTAACATCCCTAAGGAATATTACTTAATTAAATAACTAATTATAGAAATGAAATTCAAAAGTCGTAATATTATCATTCCCAAACACGGGAAAATTTAAAAAATATCCACGACGCCAAGATTTAAATGAAACTAAAACATAATGTCGTTACAATTTCCAAATTTCAATAACATAAATGAAAACATAGTAAAATCCCTGGCTCTAGTCCCCAAGCTAGCCCTCACTCTGTCGTTTGTGCATCCACAACATCACCTGGCTCTAGTAACGAATCACACGGTCATCGCCAATCACAAATAGAAAGGGTGAGCTTATAAAATGAGAAATAACATATAAAATAACAAAATATAAGCAAGACACCTGTCTTATTCGTCCTAATTAGTTCTTGGCCAAGACTTTAATCCCCAAGGCTTTTCAACCTTCAAACCAAACAATTTGTTAGCCTTGGACTCAGGATTTATGATGATCACATGAACCTGCCTGCTCGTGGTCCTGCCTCTACGAACCTCCCTGCTCGTAGTCTTGCTCTACGGACCTACCCGCCCATAGTCCAACATATGTGATCCACCAGCTACGTACCTCCCCGCACGCAACATCTCTCAAGTGTGAGCACGGAACATACGAACCTACCTTGCTCGTATCCCCACACGATAGTAATTGGATATGAACCTCCCCGCTCATATCATCACATGTTCACCACCATCCATGAACCTACCCGCTCATGGCACAACATCTCCATGTCCAAGTATAGAATCATTACTTAAACGCCACACACACAAGCCACAGTCTGCAGCGTTATCGCCTGGCGCAGCCTAAGCGCCACTAGGCAAAACTAGTGTAGACCGCCTGGCGGAACCTCCTCATCGCCAGGTGCCACACTCTAAACAGACTCACTATTTTAGGGTTTGTCGCCTGGCGCAGCACACCATACCGCCAGGCGCCACGTGATGCAGAAAACTTCCCTAGAGCTCCTATCGCCTGACACAGTCACTAGTGTCACCAGGCGCAATATCAGAAGAGGACCTGCTGGTTTTTGGCACCCCAAAATGACTTGTTCTTCACTCCAGATTGCCCGAAAGCTATATTACAGACTTGCTTATCCAAACCTGCTAGTTTCCCAGCCATCCCACCATCCCTTTAGTTTCCTATAACTCATTCATAGGTCCATTTATTCTATTCATTTGATTTACCAAGTTCTCCATCCATGCATAATTGCTCAATCAAGCTTAAGAAAATTGCCTAACCTATCCAAGTGAACTTACTCAAATCTGAAAGAAATATAATCCAGTCACCACCTAGACTATACAGAGCTCATATTAGAATAATTTGCTAACTCCATTGTCACTAAAGGCCATTCAACTCTAATTTTTATGCTTAACCAATTTAATACGTCTTCCATCCTTCACCCATCATCAATTGTCTTACCAAGACCCAAGATCATATAACTCACTATTTGAATATAGGTATTCTCTCCTTCCACCAATTCCTCATATCAGATTATTAATTCTCACTGAAGATCATTACTTATTGACTTTAATTCATCATAAGTACACCCTTACAACCAATACATACTCTACATTTCACTACACCCCCTATTCCTCCATTATTATCATCTCTCCATGCTCGATCAGTTCACAACCAAATTCGCCGTCAGTTTCTCTCAAAGCTAATTAACCAATTTCCCAAAAACAACACTGTTACGTCGCTATCGCCTGGCGGCCAATGAGATGCCGCCAGGTGGCATATCAAACTATGGGCAAAAACATAGGTTCTTTGACTCTTAAACCCCTTTCCAACTCTTACATCTCTTTTTATCTTAGGCATTATAACCCGCAATATTGCAATTCAATATTTCTATAATTAAACGCCAAATTGTATCATGTGCTTACAACCCCAATCTCGGTCAGCCACTAAATTCAACCGTTTAAAGGAATTACTAATTTTATTATGAACTCCTTATGTTCACATCTCCATTGATAATCACAAGCACACGATACTAACCATATCATAGCATAATACAATCAAACAAACATAAAATCCTAACTGGAATATCAACATATTATGAAATTCACGAAATCACAACAAAACAACATTAGGCATCATGCATTGCTTGGCAGATTTCAACCCACCACTAAGCAGTTCGAGACAGAACCCAAAAACTGGGTTAAAACTGATGTGCCGCCTGGCGGCACCTTCATGCCCGCCAGGCGATTTCTAGGCGAGAACCCAGAATTTGCAAGAAACAACATAATTAGGCATAGGGATTCATGCAATTCAGTTCATACAAGTCACAATACATCATTCACGAATCAAAACAATTATAAATAGCTCCCCTTACCTGGATTCCTTGCTAAAAATTCGAATTTGCTATGTGCCCTTCAACCAAACTCTCCTAGCCTTTGGTTCCTTCCTAAAAGTGTCTCTCAACCTCCACCCTCTCTTCAACCAGCACGAAAATACTTCTAGAAAACCACTGCTTGACTTTGACATGCAAATGCAGCACTCCCTTCCCTTCCAATTCTCTTCTCTCTCACAATTACTACCTAATTAAGTGGGATTAACTCTAAAAACGAAAATGCCATTAAGTTATAGGTTTAATGGTTATTCAAGGACCATTATTCGTTTGTCTCTAGCCCTCTAAGTTGCCTCCCTTGGCAGCTAGGGTTTTCTGCCTTTTTATCTCCATGCCAAAAATAAAATTAGGCCAAAAGGAAGTTTAGTTTTGTTCCTAACAAGGTTTGAAGACACAACCATTCAATCACAAAGCAAGTGCACAACCAATTCAACCAATACATGTTTCATGATAATTCTTATAATTTTAGTATTACATTATCATGACTCACATTCAAATACATCATTAAAATAATGCACGAGTTAAAATAACACACAATTGGCATACATAAGACTCGAAGCCAAGTCCTCTCACACAATCAACTACTCTCAACCACTTAAGCTAGTACTTTTCCACGTCATAGCACTCCGCATTAAATGCCTTAAAGACTCCTACTACCTGCCTTTATTAAATAATTATTTAATTAATTATTTAAATTTCTCAGGTCTTACACTGCTCATCAAATTCTACATCCAATTATATCATATTGTTTCTTAAATGCATTGTTTTTCTACTGTCACAACATAGTTAAATACTGCAAATAGTTTTCTTGCATGCTTTCGAATTCTAGGCTCATTTTGAACTAGCCTTTAGCATGATTCATGGTCTATACTCCTTCCTCAATTGTGCATAATGTCAAATTTTATCATGGAAGGTTTGCGCACGCATGCTGCATTGCATCCACCATTTCCATTAGATTCTACACCACTCTTGCATCTCATGCATAACATAGTTTAGTTTCATTCATGCATTTAGTTTAGTTTCAATTAAAATAATTATGCCTTTCTTATTTTTTAATATATTTTCCCCTTTTTTAGTTTTATTTTCTTTTTAGCGAAGATTTAACTATGCAAGCTAGACTCAATATGCACCATTTCCTTGGATTTGATACTCAGGATTTCCATATACTCCACTAGGGGGATTTTGGTTTTGTTTAACAAGCACAACTGAAAAAAAAAATGAGTTACCAATTATAAAAGGTTTGAAAGATGTAAAATAAATCAGAATGATTTTTCTTTAAAAATAACCAAGTACATTGGGAATAATTATCAATACAAGTAACAAAATATTGAAAACCTAAATTAGACTTAAAGTACGACATGGTCCCCAAATGTTAGAGTGAACTAAGGCAAAAAGGGAGGAAGCACGTTGTGAGAGACTAGTAGGAAAGGAACGATTATGTTTCTCTAATTGACACGACTCACACACCAAACTAGACAACTTGGATAAGCTGGGAACAAGTTGTTGTAATTTGGCCAAACTAGGATGACCTAATTGAGCATGAAGGAGAGAGGGAGACTCTATAACTGTACCAAGATGAGTAGAAGGGTGAAAATGATAAAGACCACGAGACTCACATCCGGTGCCAATCACATGTCTCGAACTCTGTTCTTGTAAACAAATAGAAGTTTTGGTAAAGGAAATAACACAATCAAGAGAACGAGTTAGATGACTAATGAATAACAAATTAAAGGGGATCTAGGGACATAAAGAACATTATCAATGGATAAAAAAGGAAAAAGGTTAATGGTCCCAATACCATGAGCTAAAATCGTAGACCCATTAACTATTATAACAAAAGGTAAATTATTTAGAGAGAATAAAAAAGAAAACAAAGATTTGTTACCAGTAATGTGATTTGTGGCCCCCGAGTAAAAAATCTAAGGACCAATAAAAGAAAATTTAGTCAGACCAACAAAAGATGTACCTGTGCGTGCAACAAAAGCAGTGGAACAAGACATCGTCTTCCTTCTGGTACCCTTCCTGATTCTGCTCCAACACTTGATTTTGTCCCTCTGTCGGCACTTGATCTTGTCACATCTGTTTTACCTCTTCGTCGGTCCACTCGATCATCAAAACCTCCTGATTGGTATGGCTTCTTTACACCTATTTCTTTATCCACTACATTGTCGTCTATTTCTATTCCTTCTAGTTATACCCAGACTATGGAACATGACTGTTGGAAAAAGGCAATGCAAGAAGAACTACAAGCACTTCAAGAAAATTACACATGGGATATTGTGTCTTGTCCTCCCACAGTAAAACCTATTGGAAGTACATGGGTGTTCTCTACCAAACTTCGATCTGATGGCTTATTAGATCGCTATAAAGCTCGACTGGTCGCTCTTGGTAATAGACAAGAGTATGTGATTGATTATGAGGAGATATTTGCTCTTGTTGCTAAGATGACTACAATTCGGACTATCCTTGCTATTACTGCTTCTCAATCTTGGCCATTGCATCAAATGGATGTGAAGAACGCTTTTCTTCATGTTGATCTCAAAGAAGAATCTACATGAAACTTCCCTCTGATATTCTTCCTTCTTCCTCTTCTGATGTTTGTAAACTTCGACGTAAACAGGCTTCTCGGGCTTGGTTTGAGAAGTTTCGTACTACTCTGCTTAAGTTCTCCTTTACGTAGAGTCAATATGACTATTCTCTCTTCTTTCACAAGTCTATCGCCGGTATCGTTCTCCTTTTGGTTTATGTGGATGATCTCATTATTACGGGAACTGATCATGAGTTAATTACTAAGTTGCAAACTGAGCTCCATGCAATATTTCACATGAAAGATTTAATCAAATTGGCGGGTTTAGTTGGAACTACATCAGTTGATACTTCTATGGAAGTAAATGTCAAGTACAGGAAAGATGAAGGAGATTTGTTACCTGATCCCACTCTCTATCGACGTTTGGTAGGCAGTTTTATTTATCTCACCACTACTAGACCTGACATTTCGTATGTTGTTCACCAGGTCAGCCAATTTATGTCTTCTCCTCGTCATCTTCATTTTGTTGCGGTTCGTCGTATTATCCGATATCTTAAAGGTTCATCTACACGTGGGTTATTCTTTCCCAAAGCCTCATCTTTACAACTTATGGCATATAGTGATGTTGATTAGGCAGGATGTTCGAATACTCGTAGGTCTACTATCGATTGGTGTATGTTTCTTGGTGATGCCTTAATTTCTATGAAATGTAAGAAGCAAGATCATGTTTCTAAATCTTCTACTAAGGTTGAATAGTTCAACGTCAACTACTTGTGTTGAAGTCGTGTGGTTACGTAGTCTTTTGGACCATCATGGGTTTTCACAACCTACATCTACACCTCTTCATGTATACAATACAAGCGCTATTCAGATTGCTGCAAATCTAGTGTTTCATGAACGTACCAAGCATATTGAAGTGGATTGTCATTATATTCGAGAGGCCTTGACCAACAATGTCATCTCTCTTCCTTACATCTCTACTGATCTTCAAGTTGCAGATATCTATAACAAAGCCATGACTTGACAGCGCCATCAATTTCTTGTTGGCAAATTGTTGCTTGTTGATTTGCCAGCATCAATTTGAGGGGGGATGTTAGTGTGTCATTCTATTGAATATTAATGTAAATATATTCTATAGTGCCTATTTAAGAAAAGGGGACTACAGATTAAAAGTAAGTCATTCTAAAATACACTCTTGAGTAGAGATGGCAAATAAACCTGTCCCCGCATTGACTGGGTATGGGTATGGGTATAGGGAATTCTCGACTTTTTAAATTGGGTTGGGGATGGGTATGGAGATGTACATATCCCCGCCATAATACTCGTCCCCGTTTAAATTATTAAAATAGTCACAATTAATTAAGTAACCATTGTCAACACCCAATTTCGTCAGGGTGAATAAATTTATTTTCGAAAAAAATTAAAAAAAAATAAAAAAAGGGTTTTTTAGTTAATGGAAAATAAAAAAAATGTGAAACAAAATTTTCTTCAAAACGATTTTCAAACATCAACTTTAGAAAAAAAAAAGAAAAAAGAGAGAAAAAAAGAAGAAAAAAAAGAGGAAGAGCCCAATTTGTTATTAATTTTCATGAGCCCAATAACTCAAATATTTTCTACCTTTGTTCCTGATAGAGAAATTAATTATATAATAATAATTAGAAGCAATATCTCTTCAAATGGTAAGAATCAATATTTTAATTGGGATTAATTTTGTGCTCTGATTTGTTATTGATGATGATTGATTTTGTGCTCTGATTTGCTACAATTTGATACTCATAATTTGCTACTATCATGACCAATTCCTTCCTTTTATATTGTTCGTTACAATTAACGCTAAGATTGCATCGACATTGCAAGTTGTGAATATAAATATGCACTCTGTCATGACTAAAAAAAAAAATTCTCTACATTTCTCTAATTCTTTCCTATCACCACTCCCACACACACACCTTCTCTTTTATCTCTCTTTAAAAAAAGTTATTGAAGGAGGTAAAAAAAAAGAGAAGAAAACATTCTTTACACTCTCTCTTTCT
>Ga0214542_1004798_pt1 | contig 26393 bp, 9 predicted proteins | sample CNSS1metaG_FD_160096 | JGI IMG/M metagenome (GOLD analysis project Ga0214542, IMG submission 160096) | Root nodule microbial communities from cowpea collected in UCLA plant growth center, Los Angeles, California, USA - CNSS1 | ecosystem: Host-associated > Plants > Roots > Nodule | place: USA...
ATATATATATATATATATATATATATATATATATATATATATATATATATATATATATATATATATATATATTTATTTATTTATTTGATTTGTAACCTTCTCATTTTGTCATGTACTCTAGATTAAATTATCTTTTTGCCTTTAATTTTTAAGAAATGTTAAATTGGTTTTCGACTTTTCTTTTGTCTTAATTCAGTCTAAGTTTTTTAAAAAGATTTAATTTGATCTTTATCGTTAATTTTGGTCAAACGGTGTTAGAGTCAATGTCACAAGTTAATTTGTGATTTTTTGGATTTTTTTAATTTTTAAATTTTTTTTACAAATGTCGCTTCATAGTTGTGTCACATGTCAAAATGATTCAATTTGGTTTTTTAGTTTCAATTTAATCCCAATTTTTATAAGAATGAAGCAATATTGTTCCTCCTCAAATTGATACTCAATTTACATTTTGTATAAATTTATGTTGATATTTTTACTAAAATTGACATTTTTATTAAATATTTGTAGAAATATTTTTAAACAAACTTTTTGTTTTTAGTTTTATTATTAAACAAAGTTAAACCCCAAACATAATTTCAATAATTAACCATTTTGTCATCATATTTAAAGGAATTAAGTGTACCAAATTTAAAGTTTCGTATAAATTTAAAGTTAATTTCAAAATATTTCTATAAATATTTCAAAAATATGTTAATTTTAGTAAGAATAAAAAAATCATAAGATTTATACAAAAAGTAAATTGAGTATCAGTTTAAAGAAGGACAATATTGCTCCAATTTTACAAAAATTGGGACTAAATTGAAACTAAAAACAAATATAGGGACTAATATGAATAATTTTGACATGTGTCACAACTATGAAGTGACATATGTAAAAAATTTAAAAAATAAATAAATTTAAAAAAATCAAAAAAATCAAAAAAATTACAAATTGACACATGACGTTGATTTTAACATTGTTTGGTCAAATTAACAGTAATGACCAAATTGAATCATTTTTTAAAAAATAATAACCAAATTGACACCAAAGAATGAAGGACCAATTTGACACTTCTTGACAAAACATGGATCAAAAGAGGAGTTTAATCTACTTTTAAATAAAAAAAATATTAATATTTCTATGAATGTAATTAGAATAGTCCAAAACATTTCATAAAAACATAGTTTTTAGAAAAGTTATTTATAAACGAAACACAATAGGAATAACCATCGTCCAGCTAACCTTTATAGTTGGTGTTGGCAGTTGCGTTACCACTTGCAATCGGAGGTGCCACCGGTATGAGCCGCCACCAATTTCCTCTTTTTTTCATTGATGGTTTTGAAGTTGTCACAGAGATTTTGTGTTGGACGTGGAATAGGGAGCATCAATCCACCAAGATGATTAATTTTGAGAATCAATCCGTAGGTGGATAAGCGGCTTAGCCACATAGTTTGCGAGTTCCACCTTCGAAAGCAACTTAATTCTCATCTTGGTGGATTGACGCTTCCCACTCCACATCCAACATGAAATATATGCGACAACTCCAAAACCATCAATGAGGAAAAAGAGAAGATTGGTGGCAGCTCAAACCGATGACACCTCTGATTGCGAGTGGCGACACAGCTGCCAACACCAATGGTAATGGTTAGATGGGCGATGATTATTTCACTTTGGACTCGCTAGAAGAGATAAAGACGAAGAAAACTGTTGACGCTAAAGATGAAACGAAATTGACATCCCTCGATCGAAACCCTATCCTTTCCTTTGTCAACATCAACAACTTAAAAAATAATTAAAAATTACTTTCAAATATTTCACCTAGACTAACATATCACCAAGTAAAAAATGATTCACTTTTAAGTAAAAAATGATTCACTTTTACCAAATTAAAGTATCATTATCATATCTATAATAACTTATTTATGGTGATAATCCACCATTCTCACAACCAACAACCTCCCTTGCATTCCTTTCCTTTTTTGTGAAAGGAAATACGACCATGAGTAATGTCTTTCCAAATTTCATCAATATTTCTTTTGATCTAAGAAATACCAGAGTACATTTTTGTTCATTTATACACATTTTTTATAATAATTTATTAAACTAAACCAAATGGAACTATTGTATTTGTTGCTTTTCCTTATTGAGGCGCAGACAAAGGGGAGAAGAAAAGGCGCGATCAGTGACACGTGGAATGGTTAACCGTATAAGTTTTGTCGCTCCCGGCACGAAAACAAAGGAGTTTGAAATTAAAAAGCGGGATTAGGGTTTTGTACTCAACTTACCTACGTGCTGCTTCATCTTCCTCTTTCCATTCTTTCATTTCTCTCCTCTTCATCTTCCCAAGATGGTGAACCCTAAATGCTTCTTGGATATTAGTATCGCCGGCGAGTTAGAGGGCAGAATCGTTATCGAACTTTTTCACGATGTGGTTCCCAAAACCGCGGAGAATTTCAGGGCCCTTTGCACTGGTGAGAAGGGCATAGGACCTAACACCAATGTCCCTCTCCACTATAAGGTCCTTTATTTTCTTCTTCTTAGTCTTATTTTCTCGATTATCTTTCCAATTCTGAGAAGGTTCTTCTTTTTTTCTGCTACTGTTAATGCAGGGAGTATGTTTTCACCGTGTGATCAAGGGGTTCATGATCCAAGGTGGCGACATCTCCGCTGGCGACGGCACAGGAGGGGAGTCCATATACGGCCTGAAGTTCGAAGATGAAAACTTGGAACTGAAGCACGAGAGGAAGGGGATGCTTTCCATGGCCAATGCGGGACCCAACACCAACGGTTCTCAGTTCTTCATCACCACCACACGCACTCCTCACTTGGACGGTAAACATGTCGTGTTTGGAAGAGTTGTTAAAGGAATGGGCGTTGTTCGCTCAGCAGAACACGTTGTTACTGGTGAAAACGACCGACCCACTCAGACAGTTGTAATCGAAGATTGTGGGGAAATTCCCGAAGGGCAAGATGATGGAGTTGTTAACTTCTTTAAGGATGGTGACACTTATCCGGATTGGCCCGCAGATCTTGATGTCAAACCTGATGAGCTTTCTTGGTGGATGAGTGCTGTCGATTCTATCAAGGCTCTGGGGAATGAGCAGTACAAGGTTAAAGCTTTTGTTTATTGTGTCTGTAATTGTTGTGATATATGGTAGTAATGATTTGAGTGAAAAGTATAAGCATTTGTATTGTAGTCTCCGATCAGATACTCCTGAACAAAATAAATTATTGTTATCTTATAACAGTTTGACATGTATGCTAAATTTGTAAACTTTTACTAATTATCTTGAAAATCACAACTGTTATAATTTGATGACAGTAAATTTCTTTTATTCTAATAATTCTTATATATGAAGCTAATGTTTTACTGGTACTTACCTGTTTCTCACATAACAGAAGCAAGATTATAAGATGGCATTGAGAAAGTATCGCAAAGCGTTGCGCTATTTGGATGTGTGTTGGGAGAAGGACGACATTGACCAAGGTCAGTGCCTCTTCATTTTGGCTCTTGCTAGTGAAATATATCGGTACTTCTCTGCTTCATCCTTACTTACTATCTAACGTCTTTGCTCTTTCTTTCTACTATGCAGAGAACAGTGCTTCATTAAGGAAGACAAAATCTCAAATATTTACCAATAGTTCTGTAAGTAACCAATACTGCCAAGACTAAAATATATTGTTTAATGTCAAGGACCAGCTCAGTAAAAATCTTAAGATATTTAGCTAGAGGCCCATGAATGATTTATATCTCTAGCTTTTGCTTATTGATAGTTTTAGGGAATCATTAATGATGCATATTCTCTTAGAACAGACTGAGTGGTGATTTATTTTTAACTCGAGGATCAGGCTACTGCCTTGCGAATGCTTGTTTTATTAGTTTGTGCATGCGTTTTACATAAAACTTACTCTCAGGTTTTCAGGTTGGTTGATTTGAGAATGGAGATAATAGATATAACCATGAAAATGTATGTAAATTGTTACCTTAGTGTGTCCGGGTCTGCTAGAATCTTTCAGCCCTCTTTATTTATTTTTCCAATGTATGGCCTTCATAAAATATGTCTTGTACTCGTACTCTTCAGTCACCTTAAAACTAATGCTCTGAGTCCTGTTGTTTTATTTCTTAGGCTTGTAAATTGAAAATAGGTGATCTACAAGGAGCACTACTGGATTCAGACTTTGCAATGCACGATGGAGATAATGCAAAAGCTCTGTTTCGAAAAGGCCAGGTTAGTTGACATCTTCTGATGAAGATAACAGGCTGATGATGAGTTCTTGATACTGGCAAGTGAATTGTGTGCTCTGTAGAATGTTTTAATTTTACATTGTGCTTTTAAGTTTGAGATAATCCTTCTCAATTATTGCAATTCTATTTTTGATTTAGGCTAATTTGGATTAGATTCATGCTATTAGGTGTCTGGACTGTGTTCACATTCTTATTATGTCTGCTTATGTTAGTTGTTATACCTTTCACTATGTACTACGTAGGGGATAAATAATTCTTGTACTGTGCTAGGTGAACCACTGTGTCATGTTTCATATCTTGTATTTTGTTGTTCATGTTTTGCTTGCTTAATCTCAGGCGTATATGTTACTCAACGACCTGGATGCTGCTGTTGAAAGCTTCAAGAAAGCATTAGAGTTGGAGCCTAATGATGGTAGTTGTCTATTTAAATTCGTTGAGTGTTTATTTTATCCCTCCTGCTTCAGTTCATGTCATGCCAGTTTTGTAAAAAGTGGTTATCTTAAATCAACGGATTTGTTATTGAGGAACGAACATCCTGGGTTCTTGATAAACTTGTTCGGATTGAGAAGAATTTTCTCATTTAGGACCTTATTTTATTCATACCAGGGTTGAAGTACTTCAGGATGAGATACAATGCTAAAATGAGATCATGGTGTCGTTGGCTAGCAAACTACTATTTCCATTTCATTATGTTCGTCTTTAGTCCCTTTCAGTTTTCAGTATTTTAGAAAACATCCTGTTTAGGCAAATAAATCCTCTGAATCACATGTTTTCTGCAATCACCTGAGTCTGCATTCTGAAATCTCTTGAAAGGAAAGTAACAATATTGCTGAGAATGAAATTAATGTTTGCTTTTAAAAAAATTGTTATTTTCGATGTTATATATGAAGCAAGTAAAAAATAGAGATCCTACCAATCAATAGACCATGACTTTTGTTTTTAAAGTTTACTGATTTTGTGAAGGTAGCCTATGGTATTTTTTAATAAAGCTTAATCCACTTGCCACTCTGTTTATCAGGAGGGATTAAAAAGGAGTATGCCACTGCCAGGAAGAAGGTTAGGCATTTCATCTTTTTATTTCTTCTATCATGTTACATGCCATTTATTTCATTGTGACAAATGAAATTTATTCTGATTGCAATTTTTGGTTACAGGTTGCTGATAGACGTGATAAAGAGAAAAAGGCTTATTCTAAAATGTTCAAGTAGAGTTCCTGAAGTAATGGTGCATGCGGCTGAAAAATCAGATGTCTGTGGGGGGAATGCCAATTACAGTGCCAACATTTTCTGTTTTTTCTTGTCAGTAGTCTCTGAAAACATCTGATATAGTGTATGTTTTCAAATTTATGCTTTCTAGATTGTGAAGTTGTGACAGAGCTATCCATATCTTACATTTTGTTCTGTCAAACTCTTTGATCATCAGCCTCTAACCGGTGATTTTTGTGTAAAAGAGAAAGGCAGATTGAGACATCTCATAACAAGACTTCCCAACAACTCACTTGCCCTGTTTTTCTTTGCTTTTATCCTCCAATGGTATATGGGCAACCAGAAACATTTCTGGCAGCGTGTTAATATCAAGACAACAAATCAGTAGAATTCCCTTATCAGTTTTATAAAAAAATGAACTTTTCATCCTTCGGTGTAACATGATTGTTGCTTTATTGATTCATTTAAGAAAATATGGAATCATCGACCTGATTTCTTAACTTCCATATAGACATTTTCTTAACTTATACAAAATGGATGATTTTTTTCTAACTATTTTAACATGATTACTTACTGATTTTCTGGACTGCTGTAGTTTTCCCCCTTTAAACTTTGGTAATGATTCCTCAGCAGAGGATTTAGGTGAAACATTTGCCATCACTTCCTCTTCAATAATCGTATCTTGACCTTTTGCACTCCTTTCTGTATACCGTAGCCCCATTATTTTTCTTTTGTTCATACTCCATGACCTACTGGAATAAATCTTGTTCAATCTTGATAACACTAAATCATGGGTAGCCTGAGCTGCATGTTTCTGCTCCATGTAAACAGAAACACGTGAATTTGTGTGTGAAATCTTTTCTTTGGCTCTTCTTGTTAGGGCATAGTATTTTTCATTTGTAAGCTGGACAACGTCTCTGTGATTTTCTGAAAGCTTGATCTGTTGAAGAGCTTTGGCAGAAGATTCTTCCACAGCATCTGACTCCAGCAGTACAGCTCGAAGAGTGAGCTGCAAAGTTTGAGCTGTCTGCTTCCTCAGATGCAGGGTTTGCCTCAGTTTTGCTAGTGTTTGCTTTTCTTTGTTTCTCTCAAGTTTGAGCATTTCCATTTCGTTACGCATGTGATCCAAATTTTGATTGGTTTCTTGGATCATCAATTCTGTCTTGAGTTGCTCCTCTCTTTTGGATTTGATGCTCTTGTGGATGGTCTCCAACTGGGATTCCAGCTTCTCAGTGACAGTTTTTGATGAATTTTCACTTAGTTGAGCGTTAGCAAGATTGGCTTTCTGCTTTTCTAGTTCATCTATGAGAGGCTCCGAGTCAAGCCATGATTGCATGGAACTCTCCTTGGCTCTATTGAGCTCTTCCTTTGCCTTGGCTAGTTCCGCTTTTGCATTCTCCAGAATAATTCCGTGGTTGCCTTCCCCTTCTGGTCCTTGTAACATGACTCTGATGTTCCCTGGTTTGACTTGATGAAACCTTGGATACGCATAATGTTCAATCATTTTTGGTTTGAAATGCTATTTTTATGGGTTGCGGGTAGTGGCTAAAACTATAATGCGGCGACAATTACATGTTGAAACTAAACTATTGTTTGGGATTTCCTAAGATCATTGTTGGTACTTTGCATGCTCATATGAGATACCTATGAAGCGTATTGTTTATGACGGTTCCTTTGCCCTGTATGTTTGTATTTTTCTTGATTGGATATTATGCTGCGACAGACCAATTTAACCAGGACGGTTGTAGCAGTCACACCTTGGAATGATTGTGCCTTTTGAGTGAATTTGATGTTCATTAACAATGGTGCCACAGAGTTTGACTAATCATAAGGAATAATTGATTTTTCTATGTAACTAGTTCCTACTATATAATTAGCCCCACAATCAATAATAGTCATTACATTTTGTGACTAGTGAGGCGTCAACCCAAAATGTATAGTATATTACAGAGCAATAAACGAAACGAAGCAACTGGGAACTAAAAAAATGAAAATATATTCAAATAATGTTCTTTCTAACCTAACACATCTTAGCAACGACAAAAGCGAAGCAACTAGGAATTGAAAAATGAAAATATAAAATCATAAGCGAAGTAACGAGGAAAGGAAGTATAAACAGAATAACCACATTAAAGTTCACACATACCACGTGCTTTGTTCTTCTTCCTTCATCGCAATTTGTGGTTCAAATTCTTGTAGTCGCTTCTTCGCTCAGAATGGCCGTGTCTTCCGCCAGCGTTTCCCTTCCCAGGTAGGTTCTGTTCTCAATTTTGTTCACATATCATTACTTATCGTGCTTATTATGCATGTGTGTGAACCTTTGTGGGTTTGAAAAGTGAGGATGAAAACCATATGATGAATTAATTATCTCTACATTTTGTGCAATTGAACTAACTTCTTTGAAGATAATTGGAGGCTGTTTTGAATTTGATATATGTTTCCTTAAGTAGTTGTTGTCCTCAAACTAATTGGTAAGATGTTGCTGGTGGTGGTTATAGCTATCCAGATTCAGATTATGCTGAGATTTTTGTGGTGCGTCATGGTAAAACAGCATGGAATTCTGAGGGAAGAGTTCAGGTACTTCATATGAACTCGTTTTGATTGGATCGTTTAATACAGTGGGAAATGTGAGGGTTGACCTTTTATTATCTCCAATCCTTTTTTATTAGTATATTTGATGCAGTATATGGGTCCAAAATTAAGGAAGAAGAAAGGAATCAAAACACCGATAAAAATCTCATTAACTTGCATTGATTTCTAAGACTATGTCTCACCTTTACTCCAGTTAGGGGTCAACATGAAATCATAGGAGTTAAAAAAAATGAAAAGTTAAATAAATTTGAATATGATGAACTATTTTCGTGTGCATTGTTTAGGAGTTCTTAATTTTAAATTTAAAATATAAACTAACCGATAAATACTTTATGCCTTATTGTTAACGCACTTTGAGCTAAGTTTGATATCTAACATTATATTCATTTTACTCAAAACATATATAAACTAACATAAGAAAAATCATTTTAAACAATGTAATATAATTAGATGTTCCCATTTGCTAATAATAAATATTTTATTATGTAAACATTTTTTTTAAATTGAGAAACATATTTTTATATAAATCGTGTCAATAAGTGATGATTGAGGAGACGCACATGTGACATGGATTATATACATTCCTGGCATCAATGCCTCACTTATGGACCACTTTTTAGGTTTCTGAATGAAGCTCTTTTTACAAGCTTCTACATTCCAAGGAGAGTTTTTTTTTTTTTTTTTTTTTCCTTTTTTTTGTTTTTTTTTTTTTTGAAGTAATTTTTTTTTTTTTTTTTTTTTTTCCCTATGTGCTTGCATTTATTATTAGAGAAAATTATCGGTGCTCTAAGCTTTCACAATCTTATCAAACCTGAGATGTTTTATACTTTCACTAAATTTTAAATTAATATGAATGGTAAATTAACTTTTATAATAATTATCTCAAGAATTATAATTATCTTAAATTTTTATTAACAATACATTGCCTTGACCATGTTCAATTTTCACACTAATAGTCATTTATGTATATACAGGGACAAGCGGATATTGAATTAAGTGAATCTGGAAGAAAACAAGCAGTTGCAGTAAGTTGGGGTTATGGGATTCTTTAATTCCTTTATGCAAAACCAAAACTTGATCATTAACTCATTTCTTTGATTTCTACCCTAACTAATTCCTGTAAATTTTGTCATGAAGGTAGCTAATAGATTATCCAGCGAACCAAAAATAGGTGCTATATATTCTTCTGACCTGCAACGGGCTTTTGAAACAGCACAGATAATTGCGGTAAAATGTGGAGGACTAGAGGTTTGAACACACAATAGTAATCTTTAAATGTTGCATTTCATTCGTCATATATATATATATATATATATATATATATATATATATATATATATATATTTCAACACCATCAATGTTTTATGCTCTAACATGATTTAACTTTGATCGAAAGTATAGGTTGTGAAGGATTTGGACCTACGGGAAAGACACATGGGGGATCTTCAAGGCCTTCGTTATTGTGAATTATCAAAGACTAATCCCATAGGTTATGAGGCTTTGGTGTCTAAGGATGAGGATAGAGAACTCCCTGTAAGTACACCAGAAATCTTTTTGTTAGCATAAAACCCAATGAAGTTTCTATTTGATTAAAGAAAATATTTGATAGAAACATTAATGGTTTGTTTTATTATGCAGAAAAAATGGTGAAAATCAGTTATGTATAACTAGAATGATGAATGGCTTACATTTTGCTTTTGCACATCCAGGGTGGTGGAGAAAGTTCTGTTCAACTGTTTGAACGCTGCAAATCTGCATTGCTCAGAATTGGAAGAAAACATAAAGGTTTTGTTTTGCTAACATGCGACATTGTTTAGAAACAAGTTCTTATGATTAATGTATGTATTAAATTGCAGGGGAAAGAGCTGTGGTTGTGACTCATGGTGCATGCATAGAAACACTGTACAAGTGGGCGAATGCAAAAGGAAGCTATGCAGGGAAAATAGATAATGCATCAGTGGCCGTTTTTGTGTTGTGTGGTGAAGATAATTGGACTTTAAAAATGTGGGGTGATGTTAGCCATCTCACTCAAAACTGATTTCTACACCATTTTCTCAGCAATTCATGCAATGTTAAATCTCTATTTACAGTTATTTTTATTTGAATAATTGTAAAAAGAATCATGTTGTATTGTTTCATAAAAAGACTCACTATTGTTTCTTACAGTTGCCTTTCACTTTCATTTTTATTTCATAAATTCTTATCGCTGCATTTTTTTCTTTTCACATCGTCTGAAATCTTTATTGTTGTCAATTAACTTCACTGTTCCTTGTCTATTAAATGGTAGATGAATAAAATACATAAATTGAACTAAGCTATTATAAAATTAAAGTAAACTACTAAAAGTTTAAGAAAATAAATAAATTATATGATAATTTAAATTATTAAACTGGGATCTTAGTAAATTAAATTAAATTACTGTAATTTACATGCAAATTGTTTTAGTCAATTAAATTGAATTACTCCAAATATTCATAAAACAGAACATTTTTTCTTTAACATGCGCTTAAAAGTCATGAATATCATTCCTGAGTTAACTTCAAAGCTGTGAATAGGAAAATATTTTTTACGTTATATTGGCAACCCCATTTTATGAGTATTTTGGTCATTAAAAAGTTAACTTTTATAATTATAAAGAAAGAAAAAATTGAAGGATAAAATAATAGACTTACTTAGAAAACTTCATGTAATTTATGAGTGTGAATTTATTTGAGAAAATCTGAGTATAAATTAATCATTCAAAAATGTGACTATAAGTCCAAAAAAGCATGACGATGAGTTATTAACTTGAGTTTGTTGGACTTATGTACCTATCAAGCCTATACTTAAATATTATTATTTGGTAGCTCTAAAATAGCTCAATAAACAAATGAAATTGCGAGATTTATGCGATATATTAACCTTCTTAAAATAAGAAGAAAAATAATATTTATGAAATAACATAATTATTTATGATATAAACATAATTTTTAACAATAACATAATCTATTAATCTATTATTGATAGGTTTAAATAGGCTAAAAATACACTAATGACTCTTGCATGAAGAGATGATAATCACACTAACAGGTGCACTTGTTCAATTGTAGTAGTGAGTGTCATATCCATAATGATTTGATCAATTTTGTTTATCAAAAACTACGTTCAATTTGGATTTGTAATAAAACAGGTTGGTTGTAAAATAGAGAATGACATAAAACTCAATTAAGTTTTAAGAACTCAGTAAGATAAAACATGTTGGGATTGGATTAGGGATGGCAATGTGGGCCAACTCGGCCCGTTTAGGTCTGATCCGCACTTGACCCCACAATGCAAGTCGGCCCGCCTTGCTCCGCATTTTCATGCGGGCTGAAAAATCTGGCCCGTCCCACATAACTATGGGCCCGTAGGCCTATGGGTCAGCTCATTTTTTTTAATTTTTATTTTTTTTTTAATTTTTTTTTAAATTCTTATGATAAAACTTTCAATGTTCAAAAAATTGGAAAATTTTAAGAAGTTCACAAAATTAAACAAATACTTTAGGGAGTTGGATGATAAATTGATAATTTAACATTTTCATCATATTCATATTCGTACTTTGGCATACACGATGTATTCTTCAAATTTTAGCACCTTAAAAAAATACATAATATTTGTCTTTTCCAATCATACAAGAATTTAGAATGTTAATGGAAGAGTTCAGAAAAAAAATTAACTAATATACACAAGTGCAATTTTTTTTATGCGGGCTTGCAGACTAGCCCGTGTGGGCTGCGAGTTTTTGCGGGCTTGCGGGTTCACTATCTCGGCCCACCTTGCGTTATTTTTACGGGCCAGCCCAACGGGCTAGACCCATATTGCCACACCTAAATTGGATTTCACAACTCTTTACTTAAGCATGGTTATTATTTCATTGATTTAACAAGTTTCATTCATTGTTCTTGAAAGTACGCTAGTCTAATCCTAAACCCATGTCTACAACCTAGGACCTAAAAGCATTCTAAGTCAGAGTGAAATCTCCACGTCCTGGTGACAAGGCTTCTGCATTAAGATTGAAACTCTTTAACTAGCTAATACATGTAAATGCATGTTTGCCTTCTAACATCATTAGATGATTCAATTGGATCTATAAGACAAATTATCTTTCACCTAACTCGTGTTATATATGCAATGGTTACTTGATCAATTCATCACACGTGAAATACGAATTGAATCACTAACATATGAAAGAACACTTCAATAAAGTAGTACCAATACATAAGTTCAGAGAGCTACATCCAATCCCAACACTTTGAAGGTCGACTACTCATGATGATTCTAACAAATAATCCTAGGAGTTGTTGTCCCTTCCTCATGTCTCCTCTGATCTAAGAAATATTACAAGTGAAGTGATATAGAAGGACTCTAAAAAGATACTAAGAATTTTGATATCAAATTCTAGATATGAAAACAAAAGGGTCTGCCACTTAACTTATAAAGTTTGGGAAGTTGGTTGTAGCTCCAAGCATGGTGGCCATTCTTGAGAGCTCTCCTTCCATGGAGGGCTTTCTCATTGCCCAAACCATTTCTTTGATGTTCAACCAAGAAACTTTCCTTCAATGGTGGGTTTCCTCCATTGTTGAGCTCCAGAACTTGGTGCTCTAGGTTGCTTCATAATGAAGTTTTCCTCGCGTGACTTAGGCACCATCTTCTCTACTTGAGCCGTGGAAGTAAAATTTGAATATTGTTAAAATCGGCTTCAATGCTCTATCTATGTTTCTAGGGCTCAAACTGCTATACTTTGTTTCTTTTAAATGTACAAAAATTCATCTAGAAATGCATTAAGTTACCACACATGTTTATATTTGAATGCTTTCAATGAATTCTAGGTAAAAGGGAGTAAATCTTAGTATATGCAATATAATTAATTAAGATAAGCGCTAAAATGTATGTGAATTATAGGCAAAATGAGCACTTACTATAACAATCTCATAATCACTATGTACTCATATACTCACTCTAAATCTTTAACTGGCTTAGGCATCAAAGTCCTTACAGGTGGACTTCCCCCCTTTTGTGGTGGTCCAAAGTTTAGCGACATACCAACAATCAAGTGAGTCCACCTTGGAACAACTCAACCAAATTCGGTAAAAACACATCTAAAAACCTATAAGAACCACAACATCAAAATAGTTTATGGTGAACAACAAAAGACATTATTTAAAACAAAAGTAAACCTCAAAGTTAGCATCTTCTTCTAATAGTATATCACAATATTGGTATGAACAAATTTTAAAGTTGCACCAAAAACAATAAACACATTACTCAATGACCTAATCTTATATAAAGTCGAAACAAAACAAAAATAAGATAAACCAAAAATTTTGACCTTTTAATTCGATAATTGCAATAGACACAAATATGAGACTCTTTGTAATTGACAATGGAACAAAAAATTTCAATCATAAACAAAATTACCTTTCTAAGTACCTTTGAAGACAAATTGTAATGTAGTAAGGCATTGTAGTCCTGTTCCATCATTGTTCATCAAATACAGTATTTACGTCAAGAAAAGATGGAAAAGAAAATCGAAGAAGTAAAAGACAGTAAAACCAAGAAAATAACACATAAGAAGAATAAAAAAAGAAGGTCAATCCAGTCCTTTCCCATTTTTTAGAAAGAAAAAGACAATCAAACCAACATAGAACCGAAGTGTTAGACCAACAGATAAAGGATAACTTTTTCACTTTCGATCTTTATCCTCTATTTTAAACATAACATAGTAAAAACACATGAAAATGACGAAAAAAATCATTGAACGGACATATGACATCATTCACAAATACAATGGGTGGACCTACAAGTACCTGAGAATGGATAAGCACACTCCCTGATTTTATTAAAATTATTACCAAATATATGAAAAAAAAATTATTTTGTCCCCCTCCTCCCCAATTTTTTATTTTTACTTTAAAAGGTTGTTAAATTGATTCCAAAGAAGATTTAATTGTTTTCACGCATTTAGAATCTTAAATCCACTACTACATCAATGAATATTTTTGAAAAACAAAAATATTAAATTATAAATAAATCACCTAGAGAGACGGTTGTCTCCTTACCTGAAGGGTCATTTTCGGAATGGAAAAATATGAAATAGAAAAAAAAAACTCATAAAAAAACAGGTATCAAGAAGACATTAAGTAGATACATTTGGAGGATTTCTCGTTATTTTCTTATAGGTACACCAGACATTTGAAAACACGTGTCACACGTGGTAGCAATTGTTGTTTTGATCTAAGTTGGGTAGAGTGTTTCATTAACAGTGTAATTTATGGTATGTGATACATAATTGCTAATAATTTAAAATCATAATTTATTTCAATACTTTCTTTAAAATTTTTACACTTTTGTAACTTTTTTTTATTTAAATTCAATTATCATATATAATAAAATTGATTGTTAGAATCATTAAAATATATATTTTTTTCTTGGACTCATGTTTCTTAATATTTGTTTTTGTAAACAATTCTGGAGTAGGAAACTGTTCCAATAACCCTTTAACAATCTTTATGCCCTTATCGTTCTCAGAATTTGGTGGAACCACGCAGCTTCACTGGTTCACTCTGACTCACTCTCTCCCTCACAAACTCAGATACCATGGCCGAGTTTTCCATCAATGACGATTCCCATTCCAGGTTCCTCCTTTTTTTCTCCGTTTTCTTTGTCTTAATATCATGCCTGCCTATGCTTGTGACTCTGAGAACCCAAAATCACTTATTTAAATCAACGTTTCCCAATCCTCTAATTCAGTTTTACATAACCCTTCATTCTCAAACCAATTGGTAACAAACAGCCCGCATCCTGATTATGCGGAAATTGTTGTGGTGCGTCATGGCGAAACAGCTTGGAATGCTACTGCAAAAATCCAGGTGTTTTCTCTCTCTTACCAACAGGGTTTCATGATTTCGTTGAATATTGCATTTTAGGTCCTCCAAATAAATGCTTTACAAAGGAATGAACCATTTTATGTGAACACTCAATTCTGCACCTCTTTTGGATCGATAAAATCAATAATTAGCATATGTAATTCATGTTATTTTTATTTGTAATAAAATTGGCATAATAAAGTCTAATAACGTTGTTGTATTTAAAAAAAATAAAATATGGAGTGTCCTTCCTTCATGAACCGCTGTATGTATTTCTGTTAAGAATGACTCATTAAAAATCTTGACTAGAGAGTCCTAGATTGTGCTAGATTGTCAAATGTTTTATGTGCAGTTTCTATCATATTTGGTAGATGGTCTCCATAGATCGTCTAGTCCGTACACTTTTTGGTGAAAGTGTATAAGTGACTTTTCAGTTTAGTAATCAGAAGAACTATTCATGTGTCTTCCGTGGGGTGTTTCACTTGTCTCAGTTATAACGATATACTTTATAAATAGGACCTTTGTACCATGAGTTATGACTAACATTTGTGTTGTATTTTCTGTGGAAGAGTTTGGTGTGAGAGAAATGATGAAGTTGTGATCATTTAGATTAGTGAATTCTCCTATGAACGTAGATGGAAGTTCATTAACACTTCAATTGAATCATGTTGATTTTTGTGTGTGATTCTCTCTTGTTCTTCCTCTTATTTACCTTCTACAGTCTATTTGTGGGTTTCTCTGTCATCATTCTCTGTTTGTGTGGTACACGCTTGACCTAATTCCTTAAAGTTTCTCAGTTCAAAATGGATTTTGGTGATGTTAAGTGTTCACTTGATTTAAGTGCCTTTTTTCTAAATAATTAATATATTTTGTAAACTATTTATTAAATTCATTAGTATATTCATTAAATACCAGCTGTGGTACTATTTTCTGATGATTACTATTTGGGTTGGGGAGTACTTCAATATAACCTGGATGATAAAAAGACAATGAACCATCTCTACAAACATGGGCGAAATACGCAGCGTTCTTCAAAATATGACTTCAAAATAAAATATGGAGTGTTCTTCTGATAGTTACAAATTTCTGCATTTGCAGGGAACGATCAATGTTACATACCTGTTAATAAATTGAAAGATAAAATTATAACTTTTAGAAGGAATATTGCGGGTAACATGTGGGTGTGTCAGTTATTCAATAATGATGGACCATAGAAAGGGCAATTAGTATAGCTTATAACTTCTTAAGGCTCCTAGTCTCTCTATATGATATTAATATCTATCATCTGTGTGTTTTTATTTAATTTTTTTTTCTTGTGCGTTGTTTCTTATATATGAGGCTCCTTTTTGGGATTTTCTGGCCTTGGTATATTCAAATTTCAGTCATGTGTAAACAGGGACACCTGGATGTTGAATTAAATGAAAACGGAAGAGAGCAAGCAGCTGTGGTAAGTTCCGCTTTTTTCATTTTTCCATTTTCAGGGAACACCTTTTTGTTTATGCTTTATTGACCCTAATTCTTGTCAATTATAAAATTGAGGTGGCTGATAGACTATCCAGGGAAGCCAAGGCTTCTGTTATATATTCCTCTGACTTGCAAAGAGCTTTTGAAACAGCACAGATAATTGCATCCAAGTGCGGAGGGCTAGAGGTTTGAGCTTAAAGGCTTCTTCATGTTTCATATTATTGATTCAATTGTAACAAATTACAAGTATAATAATTCTTTCCATTTTATCATGTTTTACGCTTGAAGTCCATTGGCTTTTTTGGTTTATAGGCTTTAAAACATTTTTGGCTTTTATCAGTATCTGGACAAGAGATTGACTATTGTTAGCCTTAGTTGCAGTCACCTTAGGCTGTAATGTCTCAGAAAGCCAACTTACAAAAGTGACTAACTAGAGAGATTGAATGAAACATCATAAAGTGGAACCACTGAAATTATCAACTCTTAGTGGGTTGGGATCCCACATGAGTAGTGATATGGCCTAAGTAGTGTTCATAAGGTTTGAACAGTTCTCATCTTATAAACTGATTGTGGGATTATGTAAAGCTATAACCCAAATTCTAAGAACTATTCTTGAAGTGATCTTGCTGTTTCTTAGTAACTATGAAGTACACAGAGATTAGTTATTCTTTTTCCTTTCATAGAGTTGACGTTATTGGGTTAAGATAAAGGGATTTGACTTCTCTAAAATGATAAAGTAAGGCATGTTCACCCTTGATTTGAAGTGGACTAAATTTGTGTTGTACTCTAGTTCAAATTTAACACTTATTTTTTAACTTTACACATTTTCTAACATCAAAAAGAGTTAAATCCTAGATAATAAAGAGAAGGAAAAGAGGACATGTCTGAATAATTGGATTCTTGACTAAAATCCGTTTTTTTCTTCTATTTACTAGTTCCAGTGTTAATCAGTTTTTTAGTTTTACTATATTTCATACTTGTGATCCTCTATTCTTTTTCCTAAATCCTAACATTATTTTCCTTTGGTTGAAATTCTAGGTTGTCAAGGATTCTGAACTACGGGAAAGAAACCTGGGGGATCTTCAAGGCCATGTTTATCATGAAATAGCAAAAACTAATCCCATAGCTTACAAGGCTTTTATTTCTAAGAACGAAGATGAAGAAATACCAGTAAGTTTCATAGAAACCATCTTGTATGCATGGAATTCCTAATAATACAGTATATACATTCCTCAAGCTCATTTGGTCATGTCCTTTAGAATTTGGAAGATGAGTATAACTGATGGTTCCCTGAAATTGCATATTTTTGTCTGCATATGGAACTTCAACATGCAGCTGAAAGATACCATAACGTATGGAAAAATATAATAGGAGCGAGAGATGCTTGGTTTGATACAGAACACACAAACTATGGTTGCTTTAAGAATGGTTTGATCATCATCCATTTAAAAAACTCTAGATATGCAAGGAGAAAACTGATAGACTATGCTTGCAAATCTTGGGAAGTCTGCATTATCTTTAGATTGTATGACTTGCTTGTTTATCTGTGTTTTACTTGTCTAATGTCGTTACTAAATATTTGCAAATGTCTTGCATTTATCTTGGTATTGCCTTTCATTATAAAAGGGCTTCTGATGGTGTCATGACCTCAGTTATGATTAAAGAGAGAATTGAGATTATATAAAATAAAGGTTATGTATGTGTTTCTGGTTCAGTTTATTTTGAAGAAATAATCACTTATTTTTATAAACTTTCCAAGAGAGCTTTTGAAAAACAAGTGATTACTTCTTTTCTAAATTAATCAGTTATCAAGCATGGACTAATACCTGCTGCTCAATTGAGAAATGTGGATACTAACATACATGTAGGTAACAGCTTCTTATGAATTGATGTTTTGTCAATCAGATTATAACTTTGGTTATGTTTGTTTTCTTTGCTTAACGAAGTTTTCACACTTCCTGAGGTAGAATCACACTTTCCAGGTCAATCTTTCCTAAAGAAAAAGTTTTCTGCTGTAGCCAAACTCCGTTTGACTCCTGATGCAAACAGACACCTTATGAATATACGGAATGCCTTAAGTTTTGCTTATACATAACATTGATCTATACAATTGTGCAGGGTGGTGGAGAAAGTCTTGTTCAACTTTTTGATCGCAGCACATCTGCGTTGCTTAGAATTGGCTTAAAGCATAAAGGTAGGCCACTGGCACATGATGACATAGCATGGAAATTATGTCTTTTGTAATTAATAGTTGGTTTGATAATAAATCATTTTAGTTCGTGCAATAAGTATGTTACACTCTGTTTTCCAATTGCCACCCACCCAACCTTGCCAGATTGATTTGAGATGCAATAATCTCATTTAGACACATCAGCATAACATGTTTTTTGTAGCTATTGCATCCCTTTTCCAAGTCCATTCATTGCTATATTAGGCTGATGTTAGACTTGTAATTGCAGGGGAGCGAGTAGTCGTTGTCACTCATGGAGGATTCATCAGAGCTCTTTACAAGTGGGCATGTCCAAACGGAAGGCCTGGGAAGGTACTCAATACAAGTGTTAGTGTTTTTCACCTGTATGGTGAGGACAAATGGACCTTAAAAGTGTGGAGTGATGTCAGTCATCTGAGCAAAACTAGATTTCTAGAGTCTGGTTTTGGGGGTGATAGAAATTCTGGTTAGACCATTGTTTCCCATTAAAAGCCATGATTGTTTCCCATCTGAAGTTAATAAAAGATTAGAGTAGGAGCGAAAATGGATGTATTAAACAGTGGTGCTAAATATGATTTTTGCCCCTATTTATATTTTGTATCTTAGCTTGCAAATGTTTGCTTACTATGGACATGCCTAAACTAATTCATTTTTGTGGTGGTGGTGCTTCAATCTCTATCACAGAAGGTTCTTTTGAAATCATTTCGACTGTTTAATGTAATGAATGTAATGCTACATTTATCATGATAGTATTTTTATATAACGGTAATTTTTGTTGTTGCGTTATTGAGTTCTTTGTTTGCATTTGAAATATTATCTGTTTCTTACGTTCACGAGTTTTTATGATTATATACTCTTTAAAGTATTTAAATGGGTTTAGAGAAAGAGGATTTATAAATTATCGGTAGTTTTTAGCTGTACTCAGAGTTTGTGTGTGTGTGTGTGTTTTGAATTATCCTTTCCATAATCAAAAGAGTGTTGGTTTCAGTTTATTTGGGGTGAAGAACAAATTCAAAAAGTGCCGCTTTCAACCAAAAAGAAAAATGTCAAGCACTCCCTGACAAATTGATAGAAACAATACATATATTTTCGGCTTCTTCATTGTCCTAGAAAAATAAAAATAACTTTCTTTTACCTTAAACTATATAAAGAACTTGGTGGTTCACGAGAAATAAACTCTATGAAAATCGTCATCAGATACGCAAGCTCTTTCGGACCAATTCGGATCACAAAAGCTTTCCGCAAATAAAATGATTTTGCAGCATTTCGTTGTCCACTTTCTTCAGCATGTGGCAAGTACGTGAAGCATTAATGCTTTTCATATTTTCCTCTCTTTTCACATTATTTTCTTCTCAAAATAATTTGTCAATACATATAAAGCTATATTTTTAATAAAATACTTGGCTAGACTAAGACTTGGAAAGATAAAGAGAATAAAAGTGATACTATGGACTTAACAAATTTCATCAACACTAATCTCACTCTTAGAATTTTCTAAAGAGATATATGGAGAAGATTCAACATTAATAAATAACTAATAAATCAATATAAGAGATAAAAAGGCATTATTTTTAATCCAAAATCTTAATGTCCAATTATTTTTATATGTCATTCAATTTTTTGTACTCAATGTGAAACTTTCATTATATACTTGGATTTCTAAAATTTTGAATGTATCAAAAGCGTCTGACGTAACAAAGGCCTTATACAACAATTGAATGTTAGAGTATGGTTAACGAATTGTAGTATATTATATTCGTGTTAGAACTGTAGTCTATTTATACTGAAATATACTACGTTTTTCATAATGGGAGGGTGATGCAACAATAATGAGAGTAGCAACAATAGGAGGACCAAAAAGACTAGTCACAATGTAGTTCAACGAGAAGCAAAAAAAGACTCACTCTTCCAATGGTTGTCACTGTAACATTGAGTACAAAGACAAGTTAGTTAGAGGCTGAAAACGAATAAAGGATGAAGAAAATGAGAGAGAATCAACATGAACCTAAACATGGGTGCTTTCAAACCAAAATGAGAAAGAAAAAGGAAAGAAAGAGCTACTCTCTTCGTGGGTAGTGACTGCAACATTGAGTACAAGTACGATTTAGTTAGAGGCTAAATACAAACATATGAGGAAGATAACAAAATGAATCAACACAAATCTGAATGTGGGGACTTCCAAACCAAAATGTAGAAGAACAAGAGAAGAAAAAGCTTCTATCTTTTGCAACAATGGAGGAAAAGAACGAGTTTTAGAGTGACATGAGGCATAATTACTTTCACGAGCAAGTAATCAACGAAGAAAATAATCCTATTTGGAAATGTATAGGCCACGATTGAGATAAAATCGTATTAGTATAAGCTATGATTCCTTGGAATAACCATAGCCTAAAGTGAGATTGTCTAACTTTAAGCTACGGTTACTCCAAAGAATTGTAGCATATACTAGTATACGAAAGATATAGTCTATGCTAATGCAGTGACATTTATGAAAATGCTGTCAAAGAATAGGCTACAATAAGTAAAACCTATAAATTACGTTTTCTTGAAATGATTGTAATTTAAAGTGAGATTGTCTTACCTTAATGTATGGTTTTTTCAATGAACCATAACATATATTAGTATATGCTACGATTTTATTTCAACCATAGTCTATTATTTAACAGTATTTTAAAAATGTCACTGTATCATCAAAAATTAGATTTTTCATATAATGATAGTTTATTTTCCTAGTCAACTCATATATTTGTACCGGTGATACACATTTACGATGTTGATGGAAGAAAATAAGAAGAAAGAAATGAAATCTTAAAATGAAGCGTGAGAAGGATTATCTCCATTGCACTTTGAGTTTTCTCCTTTATTGACATCACAAATATACATGGAAGTTTTGAGTTGTCTAATGTGGGATAAATGAAGAAGAAAAAAGAGAGAGTGGGAGGAAATGATGATTGTGTTGTTGGTGGTGAATGTATTTATTATTGAGTTTATTTCATGGTACATGTGTTGTTGGGTAGTGGGAGAGTAAGCAAATAAGCATATCCTCTTTAATAGTGCGGTGCTTGATTGGTGGCCATTGCTAGCATTAGTTTCATCAATTTCATCAAACATTTCTTAGTTTGATCCAAACACTCTGAAATTTCCATTAAGTTCAACGACTAAAATATTTACTATTTGTTATTGTTTTTGGCAAGATTTTAGTTTAGGCTTTAATAAGGAGAATAGTGTTGAAGTTGGGGAAACAAAAGTACAACAATCACCATAATGGTGGTACTTGTCTGAATGGCAAGTGGTTAATGGTTACAAGAGAGCTCATAAAGAAAATGGTTACTAGAGAAGACAGATACGAATATTATTTGTTATTTTCTCTATCTATAAAAGTGTGTGACATTAATATCCGTTTGAAATAATAAATTGTTGTCATTTATGAATAATTTTGCTTTATTTTTTTAAAATTTTAAACAAGACTATTTAAAAATAATTATTCGGAATATAAACTTAAATGAAAAGTTAATTTTAAAATACAATCTAAATAAAATTGTGTAATAAATAAGTCTAAATAAAAAGTACAAATTTAAAAAACAAACAAACTTTAAATAATTATATAATAATTAACGTTTTCTTATTAATAACTTTAGTTTATTCATTTAAATTTTAAAATATTATTTAAATAAAAATCATTAATAATAAATAATAGATCGAGTATCATGCTACTTGTACTCTATATAGTAAAAAACTTCATTTAAGTATATACTAGAGCAATTTTCTTTCCATCCCAATGACCATCTAGTAGATCATAGTTATAGTTGCGGTCATAATAATAATAATAATAATAATAATATGTTAATAATAAATAACGAGTAACAATGAATTGATTGTTTATTATTTTTGTCTCACTTAATTTAAGTGAAGAGATGAGTCTTTTAGATTAGCATAGTGTTAATTTAATTTAATTTTTTATTTGAATATATCTAAAATAGTTCAGCAGTGTGCTAACTAAACCAAACATAAAAAAAATCAACATTTGTTGTAATAATTCAAATCAAAACTCTTATTATTTTTATATCCAAATTCTTTCCAAAGAAAGTCATCTATTATTATTGCCTTCAAATATTATGGCTTAATGTGCTTCAAATTAAATACCTTTCACTCGCCAGAATTTTGTATATACTCTCATCCTGTGGGATCACCCAACAAAAATTAAATTATAGAGTAATAAAACTCAAGAAACTCCTACCTAAATTATTCAAATTCCTAATTCAACTAAATATAAATCGAAATCAAACTAATTAAAATAACTCAATCCAACCAAACCATGATTAAATAAAAGCATCTCATCTAGTATTAATAGTTTACTAATTTTTTTCACATGACCATTTACAAATTCGATACAATTTCATTAAATTTACAATATTTGACAAGATATTACATGTAGAGAAATATGAAGTGGGCAAAAATGACAATAATATCTTACTCATATGAAGTTTATTGTATTTCAGGGTTTGACCACAATATTATAAAATAGGATCTGTTGATTTTTTTTTTTTCAAAATTAGATCAAGTTGTTATGGGGAAGGATGACATTAAAAATGGAGTAAAAATAAATTCGTTCTCTAACATGATGACTTTACTATGAGACGACTTCACTGTGAGATTTATAGAAAGTCGACCCTAACAACATTACTTTTTGAAAAGAAAAAAAAAATCGACTAGAAAAGGATGACTTCACTTTTATTATGATTCTCTCCGATGACAATTTAACCCATTTTTTGCAAAAAAAAAATTTAACAGATCTTATTTTACAAATTTATGATAAAACTACCTAAAAATAAAAAAAGCCGACTCATATGGCTCCAAATACAATATGACACAGCCTTTGAGCTAGTCATTTTCAGCATTATCAATCATCATTATAAGCCATAAGTCAAAACTAGAAATCAAGTGCAGCAAATAACATAATCATATTCTGCACGACTTTAGCCACTAAGTATCATAATAATCACTGCTATGGCATAGCAGTGGATAAAACCTTTTTGAGTTTCTCATATCTCTGCCAATTATCTTTTTCTAAATCAACGCAACAACTGACAACATCAACATATCCCTGCAAATCAACAGTGGATAAAGTGAATTCTGCTAAGCATCATTTTTCCAGATTTTAGTTAAGTCTGCATTAAAACTTGTTATAATTACTTTCAAGGGCTCATTAGAAGGTGACATGTCACTTAATATATACATGCCTAACAAACGTGGAAGAAATTAATTGGAGACAGTTGAAGTAGAGCTTTTGTTTTAATGGAGTGGTATCATTTCATATTCAACCACCTTATTAGTATGTTTTTAAAAACTAAAACAAATCGTGTAATTTCATCACAGTTTCTGACTAAGTTGGTCATCAAGTACTGATACACAAGCCTCAGATTCGTGTGCTGTGTTTGCTTTATCCCTTTCAAAAATCAATATTCAAAGTGTAAAGTAAAAATGAAATTGCAGAGGCATGTTTACGTGGGGAGCTCAATTATGGTGATGCCATAGTTAGTGGGTAGCAACAGAACTTTCAACTGAGTCTGGAATGAAGTTTCAATTCAAAACAAAGCAAAAAAATAAAAAACTGTTTGGTTTACCGAAAGAGTTTCACTAGAAAGACACAATACCAATAAAATTGAAATCTAACTACATAAAATATTAATATCACTCTCAATCTAAAACTTAAATAAATTTATGAATCTTTATTTTTATATAATGTTCTACTTTTTTATTTATAATTAATATGAAATTTAAACTCGTAATTAAATTTTTGATAAAAATAATAATATTTAGATCACTTTTATTATATCTTGAAGTTTGGACAGTGATCGTGGGAACCCAAGGATTCTTCTGTTTACCGTTTCTGATAAAAAGAATGAACCATTTCATATGCAATATCAGTTTTCTGACAACAAAAGTATAAATAAATTCCATCATCAAAGAAAGTGCTTTCTCGTTCTTTACCTTTATCAACTGTTGCTTTGTTTTTATTTTCAGTACGTTTATTTATGTCTCATATACTGAACAGGGAATCAAAGTTCAAGTTTGCTTTGGTTTTACAAGAGTATGTTCAAATTTCTGCAATCCTCCAACAAGATGTGACAAAAACACTTTTCGCCTTATAAATAATATATATAATAAAAGCTTTTAGCATAATAAACCTGCAAAAATTATATAATGTTTGTACGTTACATTTGAAATAAAAAGACTTTTAAAAACTTGTAATTAAATGTTATTTAATTTAAAATGAGTATTAGAAGACTAAAAAAATTATTTGGAATTTTATAGGATAAAAATTAAAGGAATATTTTAGCTGTATAACCAAAATTCATACATTATAAGACTGCCTTAGATATTTATGACTTTTTATGTTATGTAGTTGATTAATTAACGTGGGTGATACAGATTTACATGGAATAAAAGGTTCAATGTAAAAAACTTAAAAGATTGAAAAAAAATATTATACATTAATTTACATACAATGAACTATTGTGTTGAAAATCATAGTTTGAAAAGTAATAAAGACATTCATGTATTGTATTGTCGCGATTAAAATTTCAAAAATAACCACAGTTCAATTTCAATGGTATATAGTAAAGATGAAAGCACCATTTCAATGATGCACTCAAACCCACAAAACTCTAATACAAAATCAAAGAAAAGTATCTATGACAAAAAAAAAAATTCTATTAAGCATTAAATTTCATCTTTCTTGTTTTGTATATATTATGAATATGTTTTTATTCATAAATTATTAGAAGACAATTTTAAAATTTATTAATAATAAAGAATAAATTTGGTACATCAATAATATTATTTTGAAAACTCAACAAAATAAACCAAATTTTATTGTCATCTGTAATTATGTCCGAAATGTCTTATACTAAGAATAAAACAGTGTAGTTCATTTGACTTATATAAAAATAACCATTTTTTTTACGCTATAAAGTTTGGAAAAAAAACGTATAAAGGTGAAAAAAAATATATTTGAAAATTGGAATTAATTCGGGAATAATATCCTTTAAAAAAAATAGGGTTAAGTATGTTTTTATAGTCCCTGAACTTTGATTCAAAATTAGAATTTTATCTCTGGTCGAAATTTTGATAAATTTGGTCCCTAAATTTTAAAAATTAATGAATATAATTCTTTTAATCCAATTTTGTTAATTTTTTTTAGATTTTGAACACATATTTCCGTAAATATTGAGTCAAGAATGTGTCAAACGGCATAAACAACTTCAGTATTAACATGAAACACATTCTACATGTTGAAAAAAAGTTAACCTAAGTGGGTTAAAAGGACTATATTCATTCATATTTTAAGTTTAAATACCAAAGTTTATCAAAATTTTGACCAATGACAAATTCCAATTTTTTGTCAAAATTGAGGATTAAAAACATATTTAATCCAAAAAAATATTACAGTAAAATTCACAGAATAAGAAAATATTTTACTTTCCAGATGTTTTTTTTTTATTTTGTTATATTCAAACATACCACGTGTTTTGAAAATAGTTTTTTTTTTATTAAAGTAGCTCAAAACTTAAAACAAAAAACCTCCCGGACGTACTCTTAAGAGAATGGTGGTGCAATGGTGGTGCAAGATTACGAGAATCAATATTAATAGTTTTATCAATAATATAGAATAAGAAAAAATTATTAATGGAAATTTACAATATTGATCAACACTTGAAAAACGTGTAGAGACACAACAAAAGTTATAATATTAATATATATATATATATATATATATATATATATATATATTTTTTTATATAAATTTGTTA